>Ga0154576_1008_pt1 | contig 42217 bp, 53 predicted proteins | sample RifGroF2_FD_116005 | JGI IMG/M metagenome (GOLD analysis project Ga0154576, IMG submission 116005) | Planctomycetes bacterium GWF2_41_51 | reverse complement strand
GCAACTAATCTTTGTAAATAACTGATTGCACCATAAATGAGCCATATAAGGGGCTTTAGCAATTATAGTGCCGAACAGAATTGTCAAATTTTTGCAAAATTGTTCATTTTTCGCAAATTCGTCATAAGTATTTGCCAATCAGAAGCTTGTGTGTTAAAAACCGTTCATAAGTCCTTTATTTACGTGAAAAAGGAAATGTGGAATAAATCTGAAATTTTGCCCAAAAATAAAGGACTTACAGCAGATTGACCGGCCGTAAGTCCTTTTAAATTTAGATTGGTATTTTGGAGGTCTACTTTTCGACGATGAGTTCTTCCAGCAGCATATCTATAGATGCATCGAGTTTTTCATCGAGCTGATATTCGCCCATACAGATTTGTCGCCGTACTGTCGATATCTTTTCATACCTGACTTCCGGCAGTTCTGCTATCTTTTCAAGAAGTTGCCCAAGTGGTGTCTTGGCAGGTGCTTGCAGAATTTCTTCCGTGCTTAAATCGTCTATGGAATTCAATTTTTCAAATCCATTTTGATTCGAAGTTAATCTTTTTCTGGGAAAAAATTTGTTGATTTTACTTTGTTCCATTCCGCTCAAACCTTTCACATTTTCAACTTAGGCCGTCAAAATCCCTTTTCCCGGCTTAACTCAGGGGTCTTGGCTGTTCGCCCTACCGAACCCCTATATGTTGTGTCCCGTCATTCCTTAACGGCTTACTATTTACTACTTCCAATACTGATATCGTCTGTATGAAAATCAAAACTTTAAAAAAGTTTCATTTTTTTTATTTAAATTTAAAAACCCAATAATAGCTTTAAAACTGCGTTTTTAGCCCTATTAACGCAGATTATCAGGCCTGTTTATCTTAATTTAATTGGTGCCGAAACCGCTATTTAGGCAAATAAGGCAGGATACAACATATTGTGTATTGATAGTCCCAAAATACGTGCTTTTTCCATAAAAAAACATCTAACTAACGTCAAAAAAAGGTTTTAAATAGCTTGACAAACTTTTTTTAATGATTATTTTAGTACGTTCAATAAGTTTCGGGGCCGTAGCTCAATTGGCTAGAGCATCGGACTGTCGATCCGAAGGTTGAGGGTTCGAGCCCCTTCGGCCTCGTTAGATAAAGCCTTGTAAGCTAAACACTTACGAGGCTTTATTTTTTACCGAGACCTCTTCGGAATGGGGTGCGTGCCAAATGTGTGCCAAATTCTGCACAAGTCCTTTTTCGACAGCTTTTCTTGTTTGAGACAAAACATCGCCTGTAACTTCAAGATAAAATTCGTGGGTTGTCGAAAACTTGGCATGCCCTGCAATTTTCATTACGTGGTATTCGCTAATCCCCTCGGCAATCAGATTGCTCAAGGCGGTTCTTCTCAGGTCGTGGAATGTGCCGTGCTTGACTGCTGCCAATTTTAGTATTTCACTAAATTGGCGAGTAAAATTATTTACTATCTTAAGTCTTGCACTAACTGTATCCCATTTTCCTTGCCTTCGAAGGTGTTGAATACGGTCATATCTTGCAGGAGGAATTAAAACATAAGGATGGCAGGCCGGATAATTTGTCTGAAGATCAGCTAGCACCTGTGTTACCTGTTCGGTAAGCGGCAAAGTTCTGTAATCAGAATCCTTGACATCCCACTGCCAGGTATATTCAGTCTCTTTTTTGGCCTGAACATCTATAGTCATTTTCTCAAAGTCAATGTCGTCCCAAACAACATTCAGTATTTCGCTTTTCCGCATACCAGTCGTCAAGGCGAGAGTGATTAGCAAGGCCCAGTTTAAGCCATCTTGCCCTTTATATTCTGTTGCCGTCTTTAGCATCCTGCGACATTCATCAAGGGAGTATATGCGAATGTTTTTCTTAGGGGCTTTTGGAGCTTTTACATTTCTCAATGGATTTTCATCAAGTTGACCTCGAAGCACAGCAACCTGAAAGAACCTGCTAATTTCACGCAGTCGTTTCTTGACAGTGGCCTTACTCCAACCTTTATCGAGAGCATATTGCAAAAAATGCTCACCATGCCTGTGCGTAACAAATTGATAATCAATGTTGCCGACAGCATCAATAAAGTGATTCATTGCTCTTTCATATTCTATTTTAGAGCTTTGCCTGATTTGTTTACCAGTTTTCGTAAGACTGTCTTCCATAAACTTGCTGAGTTTCATTGATTCGGGTGTAACAACACCTCTAAGTAATTCATGTTCTTTTTCGGCTCGCTGCTTTTCCGCTAATCGTTTGTTGCTATGCCCAAGAGAAAGCCTTTGTCTCTTGCCTTGCTCATCGATGAAATCAAGGAAATAAGTAATCCTATTCCTATCACGCGAAAGCCTATTTCTTAAGTTTACCAGTTGTTTGCTCATAAAATTACCTCCTTTCTGCCGAGCTACAACTAGCAAAACCGATCCAGCCCTAATTATAGCGACGATGAAGGAAAGCGCAAATATTATTTTTCGGCAATTGTTTTGGTTTTGACCCATTCCAAAATGGCCTCTCTCGGATAAAGGGCTTTTCCACATATATGAATTCTTGGCAACCCGTGCATACGTTTGAGATTTTCAATAACATTATGATAATCTTCTGAATTACTGATTTCCGGAACTCTAAGAAATAATATCAATTCTCCCTCTGTCATTAAGTCAGAAAAGAATTTTTGTTTTTCAGCAAGGACTATATCTGTTTGCAAAATTTTGTTTTCCATATCGGGATCAGTTATTCACAGTCGATTGTATTATCTGATTTCCATTTTATTAACTTTTTATTATGGGTGTTTAACGCATTATAATTAATGGTCATTTCTTCGATGTCTGTTGTGTATTTCAGAAATCTCTTTTTCAAATTCAGATATTTTTTTAGTCCGTTGCCATGGGAACAATAGCATTATTTTGTTTTTTTGCCGCCCAATAAATAAAAGCAATAGTATCGAAAGAATAGTTATGCCCAATGCTGCATAAGGCAACAAGATAACTATCTCAGAACCTTTTAAAAATCGGTTCATTCCAATTACTGCCAATGTGGATACGCATACGGCCATAATGAGATTTCCAAATCTGCTAAAGTTAAAAGTCGATTTTACAGCATTAAATATGACCACCATTAGTATTATAAAAACGGCAACTAAAAGAATTGTAGCAATAGCGTCTGGCATGGTTATTGTCCTTTCATTTTGCATTAATAACTGAAACAAGAATTATTTTTAACAACGCAAAAGCAATCAGCGCGATAATAAGTTTTCCTCTTTCCGACAGTTGGTTTTGAGTTTTCAAATATCCAGATACTTTCATTGAAATCGCATCGACAAGAAATTTGCCGGCATTATCAAACGGCACCAGCCAGCTAACAGTTTTCCAGTTCTGAATCAGTCTTATCTGCAAAAAGAACATCGCAATATCAAGACCGACACAGATAAAATACAGGAAACATCCTAATAAATAATTTAGTGGGTTCATTTTTAATTCTTCCTTTCATAGTTTGAATAATCCAATAATCACTAATATAGTTACCATAATCACAAGGAAAACAATTACAGGCTCTGGAACAGGTATTCGCGAAGCAAGTGTTTGCCATGATTGCGCAAGTGTCTTGGGCATCATTCTAACAAACGGCTTACTATTATTTGTCTCTTTTAAAACATGCCATGCGCTGGCCAATTGTGTTAATTGCTTCCACGCTTTTTTACGTTCTGATTGGGGATTGCCCGGAGCAATACTCAACTGCAATTTTCTTTGTATCTTTCGGTACGCCTGCTGTTTTCTGGCAAAACTCGCAGAAATGCTTATATCTAATAATTTACAAGCTTCTGTTTCAGTCATTTTAGATTCCTTTCCATTCCAGAGCCGTAGCAAGATTTTTGTAATGTTTTTTTAAACTGACTGAATCCTTGATAAATCGATAATGAGTAAATCCATCTGCATCGGTAGTGGCTATATCGTGAAGTAACGGTTCATTAACCACCATGGGTGTACCGCCAATACCAACCACTTCAATAACCGCATAATATTGGTTTTTAAGTATCGCAGATGTTTCAAGAGGTTGGCCGCCATGACCATCAGTGAGCAAAATAACATATCTTTGAGAATTGATGGTTTCTCTGTTGAAAATATCTACTGCTGCTTTAAGGCCCTCGTTGATATCTGTTCCTCCATCTATTCTCAAACAGCGCATTGCTTCAACAATTTTTCCTTTGTTTTTGATACTTGTTAACGGCAATACTATATTTGCCTCAGTACTGAAACCAACCACAGCTACCCTATCATCAGGATTATCTCTGGAATTAACATATTGAATACCGGCCTCAATTGCGCCATCAAGCCGTGTCGGTTTGAAATCATCATTTTCCATACTGAATGACTCATCCGTCACTATAATTGTATCTCTGGCGGCGTTTGCTGTATTAACAACCGGCAAATAACTGCTTGACTTCAAACCATATTCTTCTGTAATGCCTGGCTCTTTTAAGCAATCTATAACTTTCATTAAAGACGATATAATTTTCATTTTTTGACCTCCTATTTGTGTCTGGTTTCTAATTGAGTTTTCATTTCATTAATTTGAGTGTCGGACAAACCGGCATGAAATTTAAATTTAATAGGGACAGGCTTATTCAAAATTTTGTCTCTGACTTTCATATCCACCAGACCTTCTTCGTCCATGCGAATTGTAAATTCTATTCTGTCGTTATTATTAACTGCATCTGTCGGCTGAACCATAACTTCAGCTTCTTCAATAGGTGTAAAATTATCAGACAATTCACCGGGAGGACCGTCGATTAGTTTAACTGAAACGGCAGTAGTCCTGCTTTCGATCGGGCTAAAATACTCTTTTGCTTCAAAAGGCAATTTAGAGCCGGCAGGGATAAGGGGTGAATTATATAGATTAGTATCGCCTTGTTTTCTCTTACGAACGGCAGCTACACATAAATCTCTGGCAGCTATCTGCTGAATCTTTATTGCTGATGGTAAATATTCTTTTCCTTCTACCATTATTTTATCATCAGATTCAGCGAAATGCACCGCACCGATAACTGCATCGCCCATTGCTATAGTCAAGGCAGGATCGGCATCGCCGATAGGTTCTTTTTCAAAGACATCTTTTATGATCTCAGGAACAAATCTTAGACGGCTGCTTCCTCCGACTGTAAGCACCTTATCAATATCAGATGCCTTTAAACCCGCTTTTTCCAATGCTTTCTTGCAGCAATCTCTAAGGATTTTAATTACATCCGCAGAGCATTGTTTAAGCATATCATAGGTTAATTCCATAGAGGTTCTTTCATCTTTGATTTTTATAGGAATCAAAGTCTTGTCTTTTTGAGAGAGCATCTCTTTTGCCTGTTTGCAGGAATCCAGGAGTTCAAGCCATTCTGCAAAATCTTTTTCCTTATCAAGTATCTTTCCTTTTGATTTACAGAATTCTCTGAGTTTTTGAAAAACTGATTCATCAATATTTGAGCCGCCGCACTCCGGGTCACCAGCTATTGCGAGCACATTAACATTACCATCTTTTATTTCCAAAATGCAAATATCAAACGTTCCGCCGCCAAAATCAAAAACTGCGATTGTCATATCCTTCCCCTTGGTCAGGCCATAATAAGTTGCAGCAGCAACAGGCTCGCTTATGATATAAACCTCTGCAAAGCCTGCAATCTTCCCGGCGTCTTTTGTTCTTTGACGCGCACGCTCTTCAAAATAAGCCGGTGCTGAGATAACAGCCCTTTTGAATTCACAACCCTCAATCTTTTCAGCACTTTCTTTGAGGTGTCTTAATACTTCAGCTGAGAACATAACAGGTGTATATTCTGTTCCATCCGGCGAAGTTATAACCGCAACAGGTTACCATTTTCATTTACTTCGCTCATAAGTTTTTTGAACTGCTCTGCCACCATTTCAGGGCTGAAGAACTTATCCTGTTTTGCAGGTCTGCCTACAACAGGCTTATCACCGGCGACAGAAACTATTGATGGAACAATAGTATCTCCATTTAAATCCGGCAAAACTTTAACAATACCTGTGCTTCTATCCAATACTGCCAAAATAGAACAAGTTTTTAGGGATACCCAAAAACCAGGTCATCCTCGGATGATTAATCTTGACCCCGGATATCTCAATGATACACAAGTGATAATCGCATCAACTAAAAAATATGGTAATCGTGTATATCTTCGTGATGGCATATATGCTGATTTGACCCTATATTTTAATAGGAGAACATTCTGCCCAGTAAGTAAAATGACGTTTTTAGATTACAAAACAAGTGCAATTATTAAGTTCTTCAATTATATGCGCAAAAATTACATTGGTCAAATTAATCAATTTTATCAGCTTGATAGACAGAATGAGTTTTGGCGGCAAGAATATTTAAAAAAAGGCACATATACATCTACTAAGGCTTTAAAACCTTCGCCTTCGCTTTCTATTCTTATAAACTACTTAGATAATAATAATAGTGACACAGTTGCTCTAAAAATTCTTGATATAGGATGCGGCGTCGGCAGGAACAGTTTACCATTTGCAAAGAATGGAGCTGAAATTTTTGGTACAGACATTATAGAAGAACCTCTTAATATTTTTAAAGAAAAGGCTTTAAAGTACGGGTTAGAAAATAAAATACATCTTCAAATTCACAGGATGACAGAAAGGTTTCCGTTTCGAGAAAACTTTTTTGATGTTATAATGGATATTACATCCTCTGTGAATATTTTAAAACTATACAGTTTTAAAATATATTTTAAAAAATTGGCCGAAATTTCTAAAATAGGTGGATGTTTATTTCTGGTTACATTTGATGAGTCAGATGAATATTATTGTTGGCTCAAGGAAAAGTACCATGAAGGACATTTCATTACTGATCCAAACAATACTATTGTTTCACGAGTCTATACCAGAGAACAAATTATTGGTGCTGCAGAAAATACTGCAAAACTGCTTTTAGAAAGAGAAGATGTTATATATTCAGAGAATGTTATAGCAGATAAATCATATAATAGAGCTTATAGATGTTTTCTTTGGAAGCGGATTTGAAAATTTATTTTGGTCCCCGGCCACAACTTTTATTGTTTGCCCAAAGCCACACCCTAAGCCCAAAAAACATTCTCTGCAAAATGCGGTATCATAGGCAAGCTATAATTTACATTAACGATTTCTCTATTTTGTTCCCTCATTTAAAATCATATATTGATCTTTAATAGAATCTCTTGATACTGAGCAGGTATCCGGATCATTGGTATGATTGAATCTCATAGTTTTTTTATCAAATATAAAACGACTATGAATTTTACCTTCGGAATTGACCATTTCTAAATGCCCATCCGGAATTCTCCATGACGATTCATTGTTGTTTTTGCCTGCTATGATTTCTCCGCCTTTACCGAAAACCATTGGCTTGAAAGCATTAGGCTTATTTGGATTGTAAAAAAGTGTCCATTTATTATTAATTAATAAATGATGAAGTTCATTATCCAGGGATTGTTTTTCTAAATTTATTCCCAATTGTTTAGCAATATCTTGGATTATTATTTTTTCAATTTTGCCTGATTCGTTATCTTCATTAGATTCCTTGTTATATTCTTCAAACAGGAAATCCTTAAGGCTATCCTTTATAATTTCGCGATGACTTTTTTGAGCCTCTTTTAATAATTTTTTGTCAGAGCATAGAATGTCAAACATCCAATCTAATTCTTTTAAGTTTTTATTTTCTACGATTTTTATACAGGGATGGTGAATAAAATCTTTTCTATGAGTCTTCATAATTGGCTTATTATCCAGATTCTTCAGAACTATTTTAATCTCATCTTTATAAACTTCTGGTAAAGAAAGTATTGAACCATCATTTGCAAGGACAACCTCCAATAATTCTTCTCTGAACTTATCTCTGTATGAATCTGACAAAGCTTGTAGCAATTTGTCCCATGAATTTGCCAAACTTCCTACTTCTTCTACATCTTCTTCATGATTCATTAGAGCTTTTGCATGTTTGATAAGAGCATCTGTAAATTTGTCACCAAGGCTAAGATTGTGCTCTTTGTCTATTAGCTCAATAATTATATCCAGAAATCCATAATAGCTCGACTCGTTACATAGTTCTTCATACCATATATCGATTTTAACATGCTCGAATTCTTCACATACTTTTTTTTCTAGTTTTTTGGTATCAATTTCATCATCTGAAATGATTAGATAGTATGTTTTGCCGAAATCTGAACTAATTGGTTTTTTTTCTAATTCACCCAATAAGCCTTTTCTGGCTAAATATTTTACAAGAATATCATAATAATTTTCTTTTTTATCCTCATTATCAAACTGCATATCAAGATGATTCTTAATGCAACTATGATCAGCAAGAAATATTTTCACAATGATGTTGGAAATTAGATCCTTATTGCTCACAAAACTTCTCAAAACCTCTCCCCAGCATTTTGATACCTTTATTTCGTCACTCAAAGAATTGCAAATATCTTCAAATATATTATATGTATGAATTGTTTTGCTGACTTCAGCGATCACATTTTCCTTTGGGTCATTAAGTACATCCTGGAAGGGCGGAGAGATATTGGCCGGAAGATTTTTTGAAAATAAAAATATGTTAATAAGACATCGAGCGGCTGCAATTGGCGTATTCACAAACTTACTTAAAACATTAAATGCCAAATTTCCCGTAACTAACTTTTCTAATTCTTCTTTGAAATATTCTATTTTTCGATTTTGATACAAAATGTCGTACATCAGTGATATTTGTTCAGCGTTAAATTTCGAATACGCTGGTGTTATGCCCTGAGCTATTAAAGCTTTGTCTGTGTCATCTACAACTTGCATTTTGAGTATGCTCTCAATGATTTTGACAGATCGGGGGGTTATAGTTCCAGATTTTATTTCAGCAATACATGCGTTAAAATAATCCTTTTTAACTCTTGCTTTCGGACAGAAGTATTTTATTAATTCTATATCCTGACTATGAACAAAACCAATTAAAGTAGCGTAATGTTCCGATTTTCCAAGGTATAACCTTATAGTTGAGTCCTCATTTTTATTTTCTATATGCTTCACTATCGGTATTACCGCGGAGACCCATTGACTTAGTTTTTCGTTTATTTGCTCAGATGTAGCTTCAATGAATATTTCATCTTTGGCTTTTTCACCAAAATATTCTTTTGTCAAAGTAATGCTAAGTCTGTCAATTATTTTGTTGCTGATATCCGGGCAAAATGCCATAATCCTGATTAAATCTAAAACGTTAGAATTTGTCAAACTTCCCTTTGGTTTAAAACTATCAAAGCTTACATTTGTTAACATATGGTGGGAAAGTGTTTCAAAGCACTGCGTTATATTCCAAGAGCTATTCTCTGGTTCGAAATCACTTAAAGCTTCAGATGCACTCAAAAATTCACTCAAATTTTGCCAGCAATATGCAATATCATGTAGATAGTTTCTACAGACCGTTTGTGCAACTGGGGAATTCAGCATTGGTGTAAGTTCTTCGCAGTCTCCAGATTTTATACATTCTTCGATAATTGGCTTGTATATCACCTCATCTGCTTCTTCCCTCTTAACTCCGTAATGTATTGCAGCCAAACCTCTTCTAAAATCAGAACCTGCAATTTGCGTAATGACCTTTTCCTTCTCAATTTCTGTTGTTGCTAATTGTTGGAATTTATCTGGATGAGCTAATTCAAAAGCCGCGTAAAGGGCGATTTCTTCTAGCGATGCGTCTTTTGTTTCGTAAAATAAAAATGCGAGTGATACAATTCGGTTAATAAAAATCTTCATTTCGCGAGGTGTTGGAATATTCTTATATTTGGGCAATGCAATTATTCTAAAGATATTAAAAATGCAATTATGAATATCTTTGTTGTTGATTTCAATAGCTTCTGTCAATTTATTATGAAAATAATCTTCCCATTTTGAGGTTAAAGGCTCTGGCACATGGTATCTAATTTGAAAAGTCTTCTCTTTAAAATGCAGAGCTAATTCTTTATCGCCATTTTGTGTCCAAAGTTTGTCAATTTTATCATGGGCATATGGCACTATCACCCAGATCCTATCGTCTACACCAGCAGGTTTTTTATCATCCAGAAAAGTTTTTAATGTTGACCAAATCTTCAAAGCATCGTCAGAATCAACCCTGTCAAGATTGTCAACAACAATTACTAATCTTCTTTCTTTATTTTCTAACGCTTTGTTTAGCAAATTCCAGTAATATTCCTGAAATTCAATGGTTGTTGGTTCGGGTGTTTTTTGGGTAGTATATTTTGCGGTTTCTTCTGATTTGCCAAAGAAATCACCCAATAAATTGTTTACATTTTTTTTGTTTTTTAGAAGCCATAGAATTTTGAAAAAAACAACTAATGCAGGAGCAAGCATCAATAACAAAGAAATTGTTTTAATGTACCACTTATTACTTTCGTATGCCGCCAACCCTATTGGCATTAATAAAGTTGCTATGCCAAATATTATTCCACCCTTGCTAATATGAGGTTCTGTATTTACGACGTTATATTCATATCTTTGTCTAAGATTATTTACAACATAATCGGGACAAGCTTCCCGTTTATTTTTCGTACATTTTCTCTCACAGGATTCAATAGAGAATTTGTCACTGTGACAATTTTCAAGCCATTTACAATCTTCCTTTGTTAAAGATTTTATTAACTCTTCAAGGAATGCTCTTCTTAAATGATCTCCCTGGTGCTCCCAAGCATCGTATGTAAAAACTTTTATATTTTTATCTCCTTCCCATTTTTTTTCAAGCATTTTTATTATGCTGGATTTTCCACTGCCCCACGGTCCTTCAAGGCCTATTATTTTGCTTTCTTCATCGGAACTAATCTGATATGCGATACTATCTGCTATCCTTTTATGACAGCCAAAGTCATCGCTACAAGTTGGGAAATCCGGAAGAAAGGTGAATTTTTGTTTTCTTGTTGCATTATCATCCATAATTGTAATTTCTTTTTTATCCACGATATCTCCTATGGTCAAAAAGGTTCATCTTGATTCTCTTATATCATACCCGAAAAACTCTTGTTTATAAACAAAATTATTTCTTTCGTCTCTACCCAGAGACCTTACAAATTACTTCATGGAATTCAAAAATAACTCAAAAATGGGAACACCAAACAGCCTCCTTCCCTAAAAAACATAAAAGGCGCTTTCAGCTAACCATTTAAGTTTTCTGTTTCTTGCGAAACCCGCTTAGTCTGGCAAAGTTCGGACTTTGTCCTCACGGGGGAGACTTTCCTTTCAGTAAAGCCCAAGGTTCCTTGGACTCAAAAGGTAATGAATTCAGAGAGCCTAAAAGATGTAAGGAGGAAATGAAAAATGGAAAAACAAATACAGGAAATCGATGACTATTCGACTGTTAAAATAACCAGAGCAGCTATGGAAGAAGAGCTTGGAGATGACTACAAAAAATGCTGGGCATTTGCCTTTAAGTATGCTACTGAAGAGCTTGATTTTGATATGCAGGCAGAAAACCTTTGCAGAGAGTTTGACCTCATTAAATCACAGGGACAGTGGTTTGTAAAAGGTGCAAATGCAATTCTTTTTAAAAAAGAGGCAACGGAAATTCGCCAGACAATTCAGGAAAATTCTTCTTCAAAGAAAAATAAGCAGTCGGAACTTGCCGATTTTTCACAGGCAAAAACAAAGCCGACAGAAAATTATGTGTCCCAGTTGGAAATGATGAGTTTTCTTGAAGATGTTGAAGAAATGTGCAACGATACTGATTTTTCAGAGTTTTGGGAAGAATTAGGCAAAATTAAGCAGAAAGTTCAGGAACAATATTGTGCAACGGATAAAGAAGTTTTGGCTATCTTCAAAATCCGTACAATGGTTGATAGAGCAAAAGAAGAAAACGAAAGGTTCTTTGATGCCTATCCATTAAGCACTGATGCGTGGGAGAATGGACACTTTGATATCGCGGGAGAAATAATTTTTAACTAAGGGCTTTTAGCCCTTTTCCCTTTTTTATAGCTGGGGCTGTGCCAATTTTGCAAAAAAGGCACTCACTATCGTTCGTGCAAATTTTGGCGTATTACTGTTATGCTTTCAGCATCAGTAATTCACCTGGGAAAGGACTTGTTCAACTGAATCTATATGCAAAATAAAAAACCATATCGATTTTTTCCTAACTCGCGTGAAAAAAATCTCAAATTAAAATATTTATATAAAGATGAAAACAGAGAATAACAATATATTTGCGGATGCAGCGTTTATGACAGCCGGCGAAAAGCAGCTTGTTCTGCAGAACTGGAAAACTTTCCTGAAGAACGGTCTTAAAAGAGAGCATTTTACAAAAAGATTATATCAGCATCTGCATTTGCATTGTGGTTATATTGCACACTATAATATCGAGGGTTTTTATTCAACATACTTTGAAGCTGGTCAGGATGCAGAAAGATTTTTTGATCATTTTTGCAAGGGAGTATATAGTGCAAGTGGTTATCACGACCTAAATACGGCAATGACTGAGGTCTTCCAGGAATTTAAAAACTATATTGAAAAATGGAAATAAAACAAATAGATGCAAAACTAACTTCGCAAATCAGATACTATTACCTGGAGTTAGAAGTAAATAATAAGGATATAGAGATTTCATTTTGGCGAAGTTACGATGATACTTTGGATTGTTGCTATGAAGACGGTTGGGAATTGATAGATCGAAATATTGATTTAACCGATGATGAAAAAGATGCGATTGACGACTATATATACAACTTGGATTTATCACAAATTAAATGATTTTATTTAAACGAAAAACAGAAATTGAAGTATTGATTGAAAGAATGAAAAATCCGAAAAAGAAAAACTCATTCTTAATGGCAGCAGAAGTTGCGATATTGAAAAATAAAGAACTTCTGAATTGAGTTAGCAAAATAAATTTATCTGTCTTGATCTTTTGAAAAACGATTTTTTCTTCTCTTTTCTGTGAAGAAAAAATCACAACTTAAATTATTGAATTAAAACCAAAATGAGCAGATGTTATAGATTGTTTGTTGTAACCACAGGGATTACCGAAGAGCAACTTCAGAAAGTATGCTCTGAAGAATTCGGCTGGGAAGGACAAACTGTTTCATGGGAAAGTGAAGCAACTTTTGACGGCGAGGGGAAACTTTATGGGGGGATGAGCGAAGAAGAAGCTCACAAGGAAATATATGATGCATTAAAGAAAATAAATCCTAATGCTAAAATAAAAACCCAGTGGACTTGTATGGAAGATTTGCCATATGAAGAATACGGAGATGATTTAGATTAAAATGAACATAGCACATTTCATTGATTGGTACGATGAATTCAAAGAGAGCCCTGATAAGTGGATAAATCACGGTAGGCAGATTGCTGAAGACAGTTGCCGACATAAAACGCAGGACAATGATTCCAACGAGGCAAACAGGGAAACAAATATGCGATACAGCGGATATTGTGAGCAGTGCGGATTCAGCGAAGATGACTGCGACCCAATAATAAATTACAGTTATCCGTTGTACGGGTTGCCCGATGACGAGAAGATTTTAAGAGTTGTAAAAGAAACCTGTCTTACCGTTATGGAAAACCAGGATACAGGCGAGGTTTTTCTCGCTCTGTGCGGCGGAGGAATGGATCTTAGCCAGTCGATAGCTTATGCCTATATACTGGCAGGTCAGAGGATTCCTGATGAAATGGCTTTAGGGGTCTGCACACAGCCGTGCTTAAGTCTGGGCATAAAAGAATACAAACAGACGATGGCTCAGTGCAAAGAGAACCTTGCCGATATGCGGCGAAGGGGTCTGGAAAAAATTAAACGAATCCAAGCTGCTCTGGATAAATGTGAGCAGCTTTGAAAAAAAAATGGGAACGACAAGTACTACCAGAATATATGAAGATGGGCAATTGCTGCTTGCCTTATATAAGCAGTATGACGGTTACCCGGACGGCTGGGGACAGCAACTTAAAGAATTCTTTCATAAAGGCACTTTTGTCAATGGGTTCAGCAGAATCGAAGGCAAACTGCAATTCAACGGTGTCGGCGATTTTGCGCTTTTGCTGGTCAATGAATTTAAAGAAGGAACCGGCGGTTTGTATGCGACTGACGAGGGAAGCAGGCAAGAGTACAATTACATAATTAAATTTGACCATAACCGGGAAAACTGGAATAAAGTGAACTATTCGATTAGCTGCCTGGAAGATGACGGCTTTCTTGAAGCTGGTCAGATCAATTTGGAAGGATGGTAAAGAAAAGTGCCAAGCAGATCGTAACTGTTTACGGCAAGCCCGTTACTCCAATAAAATTGCGGTCTTCTATTACTTAACCTCAAAAATTTCCGAAAATTCATATGAGAATTAATTTTTTTTATTGAAATTATAAGGATATGCAACGAGACCAATTGCACCGTAGTTTATAACAATGAAGAACACGGGCGAATCCCCGACCACATGCTTTTTGATGTGTACAAATCAGGCCCTTTAAGTGTTAACAAGGAAAAATTCAAACATATTCACAAGGCATTAATCGAAGGGTTTGAAAATCTCAAACAAAGTTGCAAGCGAGAACTTGAAGGCCTGAAACAATAATATTTTTTTAATCTCTTTTTTTTGAGATTTCCCTTTTTTGGGAAGTGGGAAAAAACCACTTTAAAAAGTAAAATGCAAGGAGGAAAAAACATGAAAACAGAAATAAAAAAAAGTATAATCCAATATGTTGAACTATACGAAGCTATTCAGGAGAAGACCAGCAACGACGATGTTGCAATTGCGATTTTGCAGGAAATCGGAAAAGACAAAAGGTCAAAGATTATAGCAGAAGCTAAGGATGATGAGTTAGCAACTGAAAAGCAGAAAAATTATTTGAAGGATTTAGGGGTTGAGTTTAGCGATTCAATCACGAAGAAAGAAGCTTCAGATATGATTGAGCAAAGCAAGAATTGCTAAAGGCTTTGAGCAGAGGCTATTTAGTTTTGTTTAAATTTTTAAATGAACCCGTTATTTTTTGGGGGTTCTTCCCTTTCGGGAAAAGTTGGCGAACTATAAACGTAATAACTAAATTACAGGAGGTAATAAAATGGAAACAAGCAAGGATATATTGAACATTCCGATATCTGAAGAGGAATTGAACGAACTTTTGTTCGAAGATAAAAAGTTTATTTGGAATTTCGATGGATTACGGGTGTGTCTGTTTAAACGTGAAGAATGAGCGTAATATATTTTACGGATGAGGAGTTTAGCGAAATATATAACAATTTGGCAGACATTGTGACTCGAGATGATTCGATTGTTGATATTAGCGCTGAGGTGCTTATGCAATTTATGGTGCGGGTTGGTCTTTGTAATCGGTTAGCTTACGAATACAACTATCACCAAAATGATTCGGATAAGATTGTTTTGGAGATTCCGAAAATTGAAGTTTCGGATTATTCGAAGATGTCGTTCAAGAAGTTGATCGAACGGTTTAGGCTGTTGGAGTATAATTGTGTTACGAATTTTGGAAGGTGTTTTCTTGATAGCAAAGATAAGGAGCTGTTTGAAGAATTGGAACATGATTTGGATCTTCGGTATATCAAGTTGTTAGAAAGGAAGGCTAATTAGTAGTTTTTTTTAAGTCGGGGTTAAAATCCCGGCTTTTTCTTTTTTTGGCGGTTAAGTGTGTGCGGACGGGAAGGTTTAAGTTGGTGAAGGATGTTTTTTGCAGTTTCGGGGATGTTGATGTTATAGACTTGGGGCAGTTCAAGCACGCCCAAAAAACATAAAAGGCACTTCGCTTTGCTCAGTTAGCCATTTAAGGTTTTTGGGCTTTTGGTGTTTGACGCAAGCGGTTATTTAATATGCGATATTAGAGGGTTATTTTGATAAAAATCATAAAAGGCACTGAATTCTTCAGCTAACCATTTAAGTTTTTTATTTATATGTTTTTGGGTCTTGATGAGACAGGTGGGAGTTTTGTAAAACTCTGATATTGGGTATGGTGGAACAGATGGGGTTTCGTTGAAACTATAGTTTTGGTCTGTGCGGTTTTGGGACTTCTGGGGAAGTCGAGTTATTGAAGCCCGCAAGGGGCAGATAAGGTCTCTTCGGAGACCGGATTATTATGAGCCCGAAGGGCAGATTGGGTTTCTTCGAAACCGGATATATTATTGACTTGGCGGAGTGGTAGTCTTGGGGGGCTAAGGCCGCCCGCGATCGTTGTCGCGGGCGGGTGTGGTTTTTGGGAACGGGCGGATATAGGAAGCGGCGGTGTTTGGGGGGAATAGGGTATGCTTTGGGAGTGTGTAAGTTATGGGAGAGTGGATAAAGCCCCTGGAAACGGAACATCAGCAAAGAACTTAAGTGCCTGCATTAAAAAGAGTTAACTGTTAAAGCTGCCTAATTTAACAATATGAAGCGGAACAACAGAAACCACGGTCTTGAGTATATAAAAGTATAAATAGTCCAGCTTGTTTTATTATGCGCATAATGCGGAGGCGACAAGTTTCGATAAATATTCTTCATTCAAAAGTAAAGGTGAAAGAGAAATAGCAGAGTTCTTTGAGATGCAGCAGATTGCATATCAATATGAATATCCATTGGCAATTATTGATAGAGGGAAGACAAAAATTTGGTACCCTGATTTCAAATTGCCGGAATATGGAATGATTTTGGAATATTTTGGGATGAATGGTGATAGTTCATATAACGAACAGATTGCCCACAAAATGAAGGTGTATCAAGAGGCCGGTATTAATGGGATTTACCTGATTGAATCGACCATGAGAGGGCCATGGCAGGAGATGATTATCGAGAAAATTGAGCAGGCCCTTGAGGGTAAACTTCGGAAAATTCAGCGACATAGAATGGATATGAATCTTGGAAAGATGTCCTGATTTATTTCGCTGCCAATACAAGTTCAACCCTTCTGGGAATTAAAAGGCCGGCTTCGATCAGCTTCTTTTCGATTTTATCGAAAGCGGACTTGTCAGTTGCGACGACAATAATTTTGTCATATCTGGCAGCTAAATCCTGCTGCACATTCCGGATAAAATTGGATTTGCCGGTCTCAATTTCGATGGCGAGTTTTTCATCTTTTTTTTTGGCGACAACGTCCACTCTGCCAGATATTCGAGGAACTTCGAAATCAATTTTATAGCCCTGACGTTCTAATTTCTGTCCATAGAAACGCTTCCAATATTCATGTACAAGGGAACCATATTCAGGTGTTTCAGTATCCAGCCCAAGTGTCTCTTTAGCTTGTTTAGTAAGCCTTAATATAATCTTTCTTGTGCGGCCTAACTCAACAGTCTGGCTCTCAATCCATCCCTGATTTAGTAGCGTTTCCTTAGTCTGATGTCCTTTCTTATCGCTGATGCCTAAACGCCTGTAGCGATGTCTTACACCATCTTGCGGGTGTGTAAGTATATCGTAAAGCATCTGCAAAGCTGGTTTTTCGAGTATAACATCGAAGGGAATCCGCGGGAATCCGTCAAATGCAGGCGGTACAGACATCTTCCGGGGGGAATGTGTGGTTTTCGAGGATATTTCGTTGAAATACCTCAATAATACTTCATCAGTGACCGCCCCTTTCTGAATATCCATCAAAGGAAACTTAACAAGAAATGGCTGCATCCATCTATCCTGAAGTTTTATAATTCCCTGCCCAACCGGCAACATACTGAAGTATTTTTTTTCGTCAGGATCTAACAGGCAAACTGAGGCGGCTTTACTAAGGTCGCTTGCACTTACTAAATTCAGGAAAACATTAGTATAGCAATTTGCTAGTACGACCTTGGACATTAAACTTGGCGTTTGGTCCATTACAACCGTGGCGATTCCTAATTCCCTCGTCTGTCTTAGCAAACGCTCCATTAATGTCCCGCTTGAACGGTTGTCAAATATCAAGTGGGCTTCATCTATAAATACAGCCATCGTCAGTTTTTCCCTGACAGGAGAACATAGTTTAACCTGAAAAATCCATTGGTACAATATTGGAATTAAAAATTTTCTTGCCCCATCGCCAAGGCCGTCCAATTCAATAATTGTATTTCCTTCAATTAAGTTTTGCATTAATTCTTCTTGTGAAGTTCTGTTTGTTGTGATGTTTGAGAAATTTAAAGTTTCAAGTGCTCTCAATGCTGAAATCTTCCAACCCCTTACTCGCTCCTTTGATTCTATTTTTTCGATTTCCATTATAACATCTTTTACAAGAGGAGGATGGTTGCCTTGTCGATAACAAGCAGAAATTGCTTTCTGTAATATACTTCTTGATCCATCACCTAAAGTAAAAGCATTTGCCAGAACATCTACAAGCTGATTGATATAGACAGAATTTTCCAGTCCCGGCGGGATTACGAATGGATTAAAGCTTAATTTAGACAATGACCTGCCGGGTGTATAAACATTTACCTTATTTTTTAATCCTGGGATCAGATGCCTTAACGTTCGTTTATTGTCAAAAAAGAGGTAGGGAATTTTTTGAGAATCAAGCTGTTTGATAATATGAAAGGCAAAGTTGGTTTTTCCGCTTCCACTACGCCCGAATATACCCATGTTTTGTAGGAGTTCGGTATTAGAGATTCCGAAGGGGTGTTTTTCTTTATCATAGAGAATCGTTCCGAAATTTAATGAACCGTTAGATTTGTTTTCGGGTGGGAGCGAAAGAAGGATTTTATCGTGGAAATCGCCGAAGGTTTTGTAGGCGGTAGAGATGATTTGTTTTTCAATCAATGATTTTAATTCCGGGTCAGCGAGTTCTCTTGTCTTAAGCCAGTATGGGATTCTATCTGGGATGAGCGTTTTAAGTTTGGCGGCGATTTTTTCAATATTCATCATTAAATATCAAGCTGCTGATGTTTATTTATCAACGACAACAATTTATCTTCAAGCCCCTGCGTTTTCTCCTCCAGTTTTAGACTTAAATTCCGACGCTCTTTTTCAATCTCAAATAATCGCTGCTTCAATTTTTCCTTTTCCGGAAAATGATAAGGGGCATACCGGGGTATACGCTGTTCAAGCTGCATCAAATCGGTATCCACATAACACTCGATGCGAAGTAAACGAAGGAATTGCTCATCGTGCTTTTCTTTCAAACGCTTGATCTGTTCGACCGTCAAGGCTATTTCCCTACGAACTATTGATGGGATTGACTTGTCCCATTGTTCTCGCTTGGGCACTGATGTCAGGAACTCGGCTTTCTCTTCTAAAGATTTTCTAAATTTTGACATATCCGTCAATATGGGAACGGCTATTAATAAAATTAAACTGTATTGTTAAAAAGTCGTTTCAGACCTGATAAGAAGCTCACGGAATCTGTGTCCTGAATCTGTTAATTCATACCTTGGATGAACTTTCTTTCTGAGAAATACTTTTCGTACGATTCCATTTTCCAGTAATAATTTTATAACATCCCGGATATTATTGGCACTAATCTTCATTCCTGCCTTTTTCTTTCTTATCATTCTCCTGATTTCAGATGGCTGCATTGGCGATGCTAATGTTTTCATCACAATAGAACGATGGCTAAAGCATAACCAGCCATATAGCGACCAGTCTACGTTGGGTAAGTCGTATTCTTCACATACCAGGGCCAAATCCTGATGAAGCCTTTTGCGGCATTGTATGCCAAAGTCGGTGAGCCAGTATAATCGGCTGTTCCTTGCCCCTGGATTGAGACAGGTCAACAGCCCCCTGGCCACGAGCTTTGCTACGATATAGCTACAAGTATCTGCGGGTATACTTGTTCTTTTGCCGATCTGCTTGCCGGTTAAAGGCTGGGCTATCGTCATCAGTATCTCCCTTCGACTTTCTTCATTCCTTATCCATTCGTATACTTTGCTAGGCATTATCATAATGCACTAGCCGGCTAATGTCTTCTCACGCAGATCAGACGACCTGCAATGAGCCAATTGGTTACTCCAAAACAACACTATCCTTTTTAGCAAATGAACTGATTTGCTCTGTGTTTGCACGAATTATAATGTCACCACCTGACAGTAGTGTCATTCAGGGGTAGTAGTACTCTATTAGACTTTAAATAACTTTTGATTTTCAATTTCTAACAAATTTTGCCTGGCAATTCAGTTCAATTGCTTTTAAACCAGTTTTTCAAATATTACTATGGAAAACCAAATAATATGCGCAAACTGCCAGCGAGAACTCGACGTAGGTGTTGACGCAACAAAGATCGACGAGGGTGTCATCGGAATGAAGGGCTTTGTGCCTTTAGACAAGACCTTGTTCTTTTGCTGCGAAGAATGTATTAGCAGCTACTTCGATCTCAGCAATTTGCCAAACGTCCCCAAAAGAATGCCGTAAAATAATACTGACATAAAACTCTTTTTTTTGTGATAAATAAGAGATTCGACAATCCGGCTTAGCAGGTATACCAGCCTATAAGCCGGGTTGTAAATCTTCAAACTGCTTCACTTTGGATATATAGATATGCATCAGGGCTTTAAGTTGGATGACATCGGTATTAAAAGCTTGTAGTTTTTCTTTCAGTATTTCATTTTCCTGTTCAGTTTTCAGGAGTCTTTTTTCTATTTCAGTTTTAGTAAGATCAATAAGCATATCTTCTTCGGTGATTGTGTCTTTCATACCAAGCAGTTCAGAATAATAGTGAATTTTATCAGACTTCTTCCAGCCGAAACGATATTTTAAGGCAGATTCCGATTTGTAACGAGGCAGCCAGTAACAGCAGGAGCAATGCCTTAAATCGTACATAGTCAAATTGGAATATTTCTCGCCCGCCAGACTCATACCCTCGCCTAAGACTCTTTTTGCCAAACGTTTCAAATATTGATTAATAACAATTGGTGAAATTTCGAATAGCTGATCATTATTTTGCAATCCTTTATCCTGGACGTATTGTTTTAATAAATCAGAACTAAGCATCAGGTTGATCTTTCTTCCGAAACTACCCTTTTTGGCGATTTCCTGGCGGATATGAAGTTTTTTAAAGTCTTCGTATATGTCAGCGGCCTGAATATTGAGCAGTTCCGTTGGACTACGAATGCCGGTGTCATACAAAAACATAATCAGAACTTTATATTCAAGTTTAGCATTGTCACACAATCTTTTTATTTGTTCCTGCGATAAATATACCCACTTAGGTTTAGAATTTGAAACATCGATATCTTCTGTTATATCTTTTATTCCGATACCCTTCTTTTTATTAACCTTTATATGCCAATGCCAAAACGCTTTGAACGGCTTTACGAAGTCCACGACGGACTTATAACATTTTCCATCCAATCTTTTGATTGTGCCGTTTCGCATTGCATTAAAGAATTTAATTATCTGCTCTTCACTTAAATCAACAAGATTGATATTGCAGTGCTGTTCAATGTACTTTGCAAGGAAAACCATTCGTTGCCTAAGATTATTTAGCCGAATGAAACTTCTCGGCCCTTTCATGCTTTTGGAGGAAACATTCAGGCCATTTTCCATGTCCGAGATGTATTGAAGGATGATGTCAGAATTGATTTTGCTTATTCCATTTATGTCGCCTGTGGTTTTGTCTTTCCATTTTAGAAAAACTTCTTTGTGTTTATATGGGTCTATTTTCATGATGTCTTAATCAGTTTCAAATAGCTTATAATATTTGAACTGATTTACAAAAACATACCCCCCTAAAATCACAAAACCATATCACGCCCCAACCGGAGTTGATAGCATTGTGTGATTTCGTGGGGGTATCTTTTTTGTTAATTTACGATGATACATAGAGCAGGAATTGACAGTATTTATATGTTGCGCTGTTTTGCGGGAAAAATCATTGAATCAGTTTAAGCTTATAAAAGACGTTCAATAATAAAAAAGTTGGGGACCGTCTCAAAAGGTGTCAAAAAATGGTTTCAGTCATAATGTAACGAAATATGATGACATTAAAAAAATTAAAGAGTTCCATTTACATGATGTAAAAATAACTCGATTTTGGATTATTGAACAATAAAACGCCTGTGCTGCTTGTCAGATTGAATAAAAATAAAAGCTAAATTATTAGGGAAAAACTTGATTATTGAGGAGATGAAAACATTCAATTATGATAGAGTAAGAACGCTTAAGGTAAACGAACAAAAGAGCTATCAAAAGCAGTTTTATGGAATCAAATTAAATGCACTTTTCGAATGTTTGCCTATAATAGTCTCTTTCAAAAAAATGTGTAAAATTGCTTATTTAAATTTGTACAATATTCAAATTCATAAAAAAAGTTTTACCCCAAAAAGCACTTCTTCGTAAGCTATTGGTATCGCAATAGTTACAGCTTGAAAATATTTAAACTTAAATTTAAATATATTTGAACAATTGACCTTAAGTAGTTATAATTTATAATGCTGGAAAGAAAGACGGTCCAAAATATAATGTTTAGAATTGGAATTAGATGTTCTTAAGAAATGGATTTATGCAAGCATGGAATTAGCTTTGGCTAGGAGAAACCATATCAACCCTCGTTGACAAATCTGAAACGAAAAATAGATGATTTTTTCAAATTTTTCATTTAAAATATTGCGATGAATACATTTTTAAATACTTTTGTTTATTGAAAGAAGGTGAAATATCCAGATGGAAGAAAAACCTGTATTTGAAAAATATGAAGCCAATGTTTTAAGAAAATATGAAAATGGAAGGCGATTAGAAGAAGAAGACAGAAAAGTCATTGATAGACTATCGTTGATTGGTGTAGTTGAACGCGGGTTTAATTTCGATGAGATGTACCCAACTGCTATACTATCTAAATTGGGCAAAGAACTTTTATATTAAAAATTTTTAAAACTTTAAAGATGGAGATTTTTCATTGTACGGATGGATCCCTATTCTAACAGGTGAAATTCTTTTTGATTTTTATCCTTTGTTTATTCTGTCAGAGATTGCCACTAAGCTAAATGATTCAGATAGCGAAAAAATTGATGCCCTACTTTCAAAGAAAGCTGAATACTATAGATGGTTTAAAGCGACAGATGATGTTGATAGAAAAAAAGCAGAAATAATTATTTCTATTCAAAAAAACAAAGTTGAAGATGTTCTGTTTATTGACAAGGATAAAAGAGTCAAAGCTCATGTTTCCTGTGAAATCATGAAGGACGGAATCGTAAAACTGGAATTGCTTTCCGCTCAGGAAGAAACTTACAAAAAAGACATAATTCAACAAGCTTTCATCATCGTTCGTAATATTTACCATTCTCATACTCATCACACTCAACACGAAGATTTACTATTATCACCTGTTGAATCAATTGACAAAAAAAACGCGATTGGTGATATATTAAAACAATATCTAGCAAAAATAGTTGAATACCATAAAAGAATTAGGCGATCAATTGAATTGGAGACCAAAATTAATCAAACAGCTAATTTAGTTACCAAAGCTCATGGCGAAATGATATATGCTTTAAATTTTATTAATTCGTTTAAAAATGATATAAATAATTGGCAATCACTACTGGATGTTTTCAATAATGCCCGGGATTCTATAAACGTATTATCAAAGGATGTCGAGCTTAATTATATTTCAAGAGTGAATGAAAAAATTACTCATGTAACAAGCCAGACCAGGAATTTAACATTATATCTTTTAATACTTACGGTAGTTTTGGTTGTACTCACTATAGTACTTATTTTTATGTAACTTGCATATTTATTAGTTATAGAACTAAAATACTTTGATTGTATAAAAAAGGGGAAGCAACACAGGTAAAATTAATCTTGAGAGAAATTTTTATCTTCACTTTTCTGAAAAACTCTTTTGCAATATTGCTTAATTTTTTGATCAAAAAAAAATATTGCTTGCAGAATAAAAAGCTTAGCGACAGCATTTAACCATCGCCAAGCCTTATTTAACACTGTTCGACGCTTATTTCATTTGCCAATAGATTAAACTGTATATCCGCTTCAACAGGCAGATTTCGCAGATATTTTGTAAACTGACTTATCATCAGACCTGCCGCGATATTGGCGCAATAAATCGTTGTCTTTGCGGTGCAGGAGCCAGTATAAGCTTGCTCAGAAGTAAATAGTGTGGTTGGATAATATTCCCGCGATTTGACATCACAGGCCGTAAGAACTCTGAGTACCTCAGCAGCCATTCTTCCATCGATAAAACAACTGGTTCTGTTCTTAACGGATTCCCATATCAACTGCCTTGTGGCAATACTATCCACACAACAAAATACAACATTTCCGGTTTTTATACTCCTGCGGAATCTTTCTGTATGAGGGTCAATCTCCAATTGGCTGTTTATATGCCAGCATAGATCGGCTGTCGCATCCGCCTTGAACCGATTAAGGTCTTCTTCAAAGTAGCCCTGACTTGCGATGTTGGTTAATTCCACTCTATCGTGGTCGAATAACTGAAGCCATGGAACTCCAATAGCGGCAAGCTGCAGGGCAACTTGTCTGCCGATAGCGCCGACACCAATTACCGTAGCTTTGCATTGAGAAATTCTTTCTGCCGGCACAATACCTTTTTGTCTTGAATATCTATCGTCATTACTCATATATACATCACCCCCTCATCCTGATTCCAAAGTTCCGGCCTTACCGAAAGCTCATCGATGATAAACTGGCGTTCTGCCGGCTCCATTCTTTCGAATTCTTCCAGCCATTCTGTCGGCAAAATCGGTTCATCGAATTCGCATATACTCGGCTGAATAGTTGAAGATTCTTTTTTCTTGTCAATAATACTATTAAAGACTATTGGCTGAATATTTTCCTTGAACTCTTTTTCCCAGAAAGCAACTTCAGTGCCATTAAATTCTCTTGTGAAATCAATTCTGACAGGAAGCATTATTTGAGCTTTAGGGCCTGTATTGAAAGAAAGCCTTGCATAAACAGAATCATCTTTGGCTATTATGAACATCAACGCCCAATCGCAAGACCCAAAAACTCTTTTAAAAGTGTCCTCGTCCGTGAGACTTGGTTCAGGACTGTCGCCGGGATGAGAGTGTACCCAGATTCTTGCGAATTGCTCCGGCCTTTTAGCCATATCAACCTGTTGGTCAAACAAATCAGCAACGGCATTATCTTCGAAAGACACACTGATTGAAGTTACATTCTGTTTGACTGTTATAAAGTCAGTAATATGAAGCAAATCACCGGCTTCAGTAATTCCAAAGCCTCCGATTTCAGTTCTGCCTTTATCTCTGAAATATAACAGTTTTGCCCATGCATACGGGCTGAATCTTAGAACAGGCCTTTTCTCATCAGCCTGCCATTTTGAAATTATCTTGTTTTCCATCGGTTTCATTTGTATTCTCCAATTCTTCTGTTTCATTTTGTTCTTTACATGTTTCACAAATACTATCTTCCATACATAAATTACAATAACGCTCACCGCATTCCTGGCATACTTTTAGACAATTTTTGCAGATGAATTCTTCGCAATTCGGACAATGACCACCGCAACCAAGACAACACGATTCCTCGCACGACCTACAGTAACTGCTGCATTCTGAACAGAATACTCTGCCGCAAAAACCGCAGTAGTACGAATCGTCTTCACTAATACTTGATCCGCAATCATAGCAGTCTGCTCCGCCGAACCAATCGTCCAAGGCTACATATGGACTGTCAGGGCTATAAGTGTTGAGAATATTGTTTACTATCGTAAAAAAGTCATACATTCGTCCTTGCTCCAACGCTGCTCTTATTGCGACATAGCCCTCACCTTCGCATAGTGTTTCGCCACTTACGTGTGGGTGTGTAACTTCACCGTTATTTGCGGCAGGATTAGGTTCTAATGCGATACAATAATATGGGCTTTCCTTGTATAGGCTTGACAATTTATCAATGTAGAGTTCTATCCGGAAAGGACCAAGATAAATATCTTCGAGAGTTACAGGTTTTGTTACAACGGATATGATTCGTTTATCACTATTGAAATCAGCATCTGAAAATTCCTGCCTGATTTGCGTTAATTCAGCAAAAATTAACGAAACGATAGGAGTCCCTTCCTGGTCATCTTTATTGCTGATCTGTTTTATTGTTTCGATCTTGTATGGAATCTCGTCGAGTATCCTGACTAAATTCTCCCGGCATCTCTTAGCTGAAAAAAGCCAATTTCTGTTTAGTGCAAGAGCAATTCGTCTCGATTCCTGTGTCATATCTCTAAAATGTTCTGCCAATTTTGTTAATCTTTCGAGAAGCTCAATAGATGTATTCTTTTCAAGAGAAGTGAGCTTTTGTGAAATTAACAGGGATATTTTAAATAATAATCTGTTATCCATATTTTTCCTTTCCAAAATAAAAAGGCATCTGCTCATCAAAAGGACAAACAGATGCCTGGAAATATTGCCAATTTAAATTATCGTTTTGCGCAGATAACAACCGGCTTATTATCTCGCGCGCCCTCGATTTTCTGAGGTGTAAAAGTAACACGATCACCTTCCTGAATTATGTAATCTCTTGAGACGGGCTGGCGATTGACGCGAATCAGATAATCTGCTTCATTCTGATTCGGCATTTTGATTTTGAAGAACTGCTCGACTGTTGTGCCTTCGCCAATTTCAAGATGATCAGCATAGCCGGTTCCTGCGTTGTTGATAAAAAGTATTCTCATTTTAATTTTCCCTTCAAAAATATTTATGTTTTGTTATTTTTTACTATTAACTTTTCACTCTTAACTATTCCCTTTAAAGGCGGACTGCGTGCGCAGTATTTCTCAGTTAGCATAAAACTCCTTTCATTTGTGTTTAAAGATTTATACTTATGATTTGACAGCTACAATGCTTGTGTGGTTCTAAATTCTTGCTTTGATTAACGCTTCTTGAAGAGCACGCAATACAGTTTCCACATCTTTTTTTGCCTTTTCCATTACAACTATTGCGCCTGTTATTTTTCCTTCACCGCCTTCAACAATTTCAGTTACGATAAATTTAAACAATCCATCGCCGATGTCTTCATTGATTACTTTTGCCAATAAAGTATCCAAATCCCGGCAATCTTGTTCAGAGTCGATTGGCAGTAAATCCGCGTGTGAGTAAGCATAGTAGATTATCTTTGCGATATTGATTTGATTTTTTATTTTGGGCATGATTTCCCTTTCAATTTTAAAGAAACACTAATCATTATCCAGCCGGCAAGTTTCTCTGGCATTTTCCAAGTCAATTATCTGCGGATCTTCACTGTTGATGTCGTCGAATATTATTAGACGAAGCCTGCCTTGCCAGATTTCAATGCCAATTGGATAACCTTCGCCATCCATCGCACATTTTCCGCCGAAACCATCCGGCTGGATCCATATCTGACCGCCTTCTGATAAGATTTTTACCTTTATTTCAGAAGGCAATAGTGTATCAGCACATTGTTCTTTAAGGAGTATTGTGTAAATATTTTTAGACATAAAATCTTCCTTCTGTTTAAAATAGGTTATTATTATAAAAATAATATATGGAGTTGATTTACCAGCCGTTACGCCTTGCATCCATAAAAATAACTGACCGTAAAGTTGCTATTTGCTTGTTTGTGTAATTTTTTTGTCTTAGATGTTCAACTATCAGCCTGTTGCCCGGCGCAGTTTCATTATCGGCAAATTCACACAACATTGTTTCTGAAAACAGCTTTTCCAACTCTTGCAGCGTTTCAATTGCTTCCATTGTTTTACCTCACTTTCCTTTATTCCAAACCAATATCCGCAATATATTGAAGCAGTTTTGATAAATCATATGCTTCAAAAAATACTTCAGCATCCGGATTTAGAATTGTGCCATCAAACCAGTTTTTAAGCGGTAAAGTTGGCAGAGGAACTTTAAGTCCTTTAGCCTCATGTGCCATCCTTCGCAATTTCCTACAGATTGAACTTTGACGTTTGACTTTCTCAAATATTTCATCGTACATATTTGCCTCCATCATAGAACCATTTTGAATTGCTGGTACAGGTGATCAGGAGGAGGACTTATTGAATTGCCGTTTTCATCTTCATAATCCACCTGGTCGCCTGCGATAAATGCCTGGCCTGTACATACAAACTGGCCGGCAGGATTCTTTTTAAATTCCTGCACAACAAAGCCGGAGGTTATCTTAATAAATTTGTTCATAATTTTTCTCCCTTCATTTCTTTTTTTGCTTTAATCAATTGTTACAATCCATCACCTGCAATATAGGCGGCATTGAATCAGGTGCTGTCATTATTGATGTGTAAACTTTGCCGCTTTACCAGTTGTCAATAATCTTCCGGCAGCAGTGCCGTTACGTGGTCAACATCATCGATGAACCAGAGTTTCTGGCCGTCGATTTCAAGGACCTGCAGATAATCTAAACCACCTTTTTCTTTAACAGCTTTTAACAAAATGATGTGGGCGGCTATAATTACTGCCTCGCCGAATTTGTCGATTGCGTGGCGTGTTGAGACGAATTGGCTACTGAACATGTATTTGCCCTCTTGTTCCTGAGGCAATAATTTAATGACCTTTTTGCTTGAATTACCGATTGGTGCAACCATAATTTTATCCTCCAGAAAAAATTAATGTTAATAAAATTGAAAATGACACAATGTGTAAATTTAGGATTGTGGGTTATCCAGCTTTAAAATACATATTCTTTCATAATTTGAAGTCAATTCGGTGATACTTTCCATTGCCTTGTCAACATCTTCGTGCTCAAGCAGTTTAAATAGGATTTGTAACTTGCTTTCAATTACCTTGGATAGTTTGCTGAGGAAGTAATCAAAATCCAGAAGACCTTCATCAAATCGCAATGGTGCTTCATCCCTGTCAATAGTTGCGATTTCAAGAAGCAGATTGCCCAGATAAAGCTGAAGTTCTTTTTTACCGACTTGGATTTGAAAAACCGTATCCAATCCATTGCCTTTTTCTTCTACTTCAATGCCAGCAGCTTGAAGAAATGATTTCAACGAATAAATGATTACCGGCCCGGTTTTCGATAGAAAATAGTTGATACTCGTGATTTCTTGTTGGTTTTGCATTTGCGGAGTCTCCTAAAAGTTAATTAATGGTTTGACTAATGGAAAACGTACTTCACAGGTATTTCAACGTGAAATATCTGTTTGGAATGTAATTTCAAAAACAGTTCCAACTAAGAATGAGTTTTTACGGTAGGTCCGTTACAGCAGGTTATTTCCTAACCTTTTTGCTGTGTGTTTGAATCGCCAAGTTTCTGGAGTGTTGTTTTTTACATATATTTTTGATAAATATATGTGCGTAGTTGGTGGTTTGTAAGCACGAATGGTGCTGAGCGATTTTGGCGTAAAGCCGAATTTGTTCTAAAGGATAGATTTGCGAGGGAAAATAATATTTAAACGATTGAACTGATTTGCTCTGTGGGTTGTAAATCAGTTTAATGCTTTTAAGCAATGGCCATGATTTATAGACGTGGAAAACAAAACATCGTCCCATGAAGAAAGTCTGGAAAGTGTAATTAAAACAGTGGAGGATTTGATTGCTCAAGTGGAGGAAAAGACAAAAGCGGGCTTTAGATCCAGGCAACTAAGTTATCAAGCAATTTAGGACATACCCAACTGAAAGATTTATAAACATTTGAATCCTATATTCCATATGGCCAGGAACGATGAGAATTATTCTGCTTATTTGACCGCGAATTTGGAAAAGTATAAAGGAAAATGGATTATTTTGTGTGATGAACATGTAATTGCTTCCGGTGAAGATATTAAAAAGATTGTGAGTGAGGCTCAAGAGAAATGTCCTGACAAAAAGTTTCTTTTGGCAAGGGTTCCTGAGGAAGGGACAATGATTCTTTAGAATGGCCTTGATATATCACTATAAAATCCTCCCGGGGAAAAAAGGATCCAAAGTTAAAACGCCATCGATTCCGGTATGCTTTAAAGGCAATTCAAATTTAAAGATGGATGTTATCGCGTTGGTTGACTCAGGGGCGGATTGTTCTGTGATTCCAAAGGGTCTGGCGGAAGTATTGAATTTAGATCTGACAGGGCCAAAGCAAGACTCATTTGGCTTTGGCGGTAAAATTGAATGCATTGAATCTGATGTCAGTATTACTCTGAGGCAAAACCATGAAGAGCATGAATTTAAGATTCCTATCCTTGTCAGTTCCGATGATTCATGTCCGATCATCTTAGGCAGAAATAAATTCTTTTCAAAATTTAAGATAACTTTTGATGGTAAGCATGAAAAACTTATTTTGAAAAAGCATACTGTATAAATTTGTTATTTGAAAAGTTATTGCATGGCGAATTTATCGAACCGTATCTAATGATATCCGATTTATAATAAATAAAATACTGCCGTACCTGAGAGTTTGGGTTCGGCAGTATTAAAATATGGTGAATCATTAGTTCCGACAGTAATTTGTTCTATATGCAATTATCTACGTCGTTTAATTAGATAGACTCCAAATCCGAATAAGAGAAGCGTAGCCGGTTCTGGAATCACTTCGATAGGAATTTGCCATGTTGTTGTTTCCATAGAGTCACTTAATATTAATGTTGCGTTGTAGTTTCCCACTGCATCATAGAGATGATCAAGTTGAAGCGTACTTATCTGAATACCACTTGTCCATCTGGAAAGAGTTGGATATTGCGAGTCAGGCACAGGTTCTTCATTAAATGTAGCTGTTCCGGTTTGGTCTATTGAACCATCGCCATCCCAATCAATGCTATACGAAAACCAAGGATGCTCAGCACTGTTAGCCCACCATGATAAATTTTTATCTTCGAACTGTAAGCCTATACTGACAGCCAATTCAGTAGTTGCTAAGCTCTGCAAAGATGCCTTCGGGGCGTAATTGCGATAGAGGGCAATCTGCGAAAAAACCCCCATTGTCACGGAACCAAATCCTTCACTATGAAATACTAAATTATCTATATACCTGTCACCGCCTGCTTCGGCAGGACATTGCCAGTTATCCGGTGAACTGACACTGACATAAGCGTCTATTGATGAAGGATTTCCGGCCGCATCCCAGTCGATAAACAGAGAACCATCGTCACGGTATTCAATTCCTGCTACAGCATTGCAACCGGTAATGGTCGTATTCAACCCCATAGGAGCAAGTGGTTGAAATGTAGAGTATTGCCCTTGAGGTGGAAATAGCCAATAGGTAATATTTTCATTAAGCCTTCCGTTTTCAGGAATGACAAATGTTTGACGCCCCATAAAAATACCCACACCATTTACCTGAGGACTAACCAAAGCAATAAAAACGATTGTAAGCAGCACCTTTCTCTTTCTCATCCTTTTCCCTTTCAAATTCGTATAATTGAGTTAATAAAAGGAGCAGGCGTACTAACCTGCTCCTACATTTGATTATCTGCCTACTTTGCGGTCTACACGGTCTTCCATGTGAAAACCATTTTTCTGGCAGAATTGACATGCTCTGCCGCCATTATCTTCTGCGCATCTGTCAGCAGATACTTTGTATCGCCATAAGCAAACTGTGACCTCGTCAAGTCCCTGAGGACGGAGTTGAAATGAAAGAGTTTTTGAAAAACTGCCTTCAACTTCAATCGGTGTATAATCCCTTTCATAACCATCACTCCAGTGAACAGTATATGCCAGCCATAAACTGCCGTTTTCAGTTCTGCCATTTACAGAACACATAGGGCCGGATACCTTTAAATCGGAGATACGCCCTGTTGCGCTTCTATCTCCGCTTTTGCCTCCGAGGGCAAACACTGCAGTCGCTGCCGCAAATAATACTGTGCTGATAATTAAAGTTTTCTTCATAATCTGATTCTCCTTAAAAAAAAGTTAATAATGTTTTATTACCAATACATCTTGTTTAATGCTTTTTCCATTTGAGGCATCATTACATCTGCATAGACCTGAGTGGTCGTAATTCTTGAATGCCCTAACTGTTTTTGCACAAGTCGTAGATTCCAGTTGCTGGCTTTTAAAAGAAAACAAGCATATGTATGGCGAGCCGAATGAATCGAGTAATGCGATTCTATTTGCGCCCTTTTTGCAGATCTTTTAAAAATCTTCTGCAATGCCCTGGTTGTCATATGTTTTTCTGTATTCGTTGAAACAATCAGCGGCGCTTCCGAATCTAAAGATTCGCCAAGCTGCTGTTTCCACTTTAGATATTGACCGCAGTGTTTTCTTAATGGCCCGGTGAAATAGACTAATCTTTTCTTGCCTCCTTTACCTTTCCTTACCAGCACCGAGGATACCCTTTCATTCAAAAATAAATCGCTACACTTTAAAGCTGCTATCTCCATCACCCGCAGACCTGTCGATAATGCAAGATGGATAACGAAGTAATCTCTGATAGCTGTTTTCCTGCCTTCGGCTGTAGCAAACCTGGCCATGTGTTCGGCTGTTTCTAACAATCTGCTTGCCTGCTCTTTACTGAGGTACTTATCCGGCTCAAGTACCCAACCGCCTTCTTTCATGTTTTTTTAGTCATAATTGCGCTCCTTTCAGCATGGTTCAGATATGGTGTGAAATGTGAACGTTTCCTGACAAAGACAGAGCTATTTAAATTCTTTGTTTTAAAGGAGATATGGCTTTGCAGTGGCCTTAATTATGGAAAGAAGTTTCTTTGAAAAGTGAATTGTTTGTGGTGATGGGAAAAATCAAAAAAAGTAAAAAAAATTATTTTATCGACGATTTTTTGGGAAATGTTTTTGAAATGACAATAAAAAAAGGTTCAGATTTCACACCTTTTATGAACCTTTTGGTATTAATATAGCATTTTTACTATGGAAAGTAAAGTTTCTTGTTGACAATAGTTGAAAGTTCATCTTATAGTTATCATTGGTTCGGGTTGGAACCGACGCTGTCTTTGAGGACAAGTCAAACCTAAGACCCTTTCTTAATAATAATTTTTGATCGGAAAGGTATTTGGTTTGATTATGGTTTGTGAGAGATTAAGGATGAGGCAGAAATTTTACAGGATGTTCATTTCAAATATCCGCGCAGAGGGGGAAATCTGTGGCAGATAAAAATTATTACGCACATACAGACCCCGATGGTAAATTACTTGAAGAAGGCGAACATTGGCAATTATTAGAAAATCACTTATTGGCAACTGCTGAATTAGCAAAAGCTTTTGCTTCAGCTTTCGATGCAGGTGAGGGAAGGTTTCTACCATGAAATTTATGGCGAGAAAAGGACAGGAACTCAAAAACCATCTGCTTGAAGTTGCCAAAAAAGCCTTTCATCTTTCAGACAACGGCACTTATGGAGAAACTGTTGGAATGCTTCATGATATTGGAAAGTATTCAATAGCTTTTCAGAAATCCCTTAAAATGAATACTGAGGAAGATGGAGATGAGGATTTTCCAGGTAAACCGGATCATTCTTCGGCGGGTGCACAACTGATAATGAGTATTCTTCGTAAAAAGGCCGAACAAACTGGTGATAGTGAGGTACAAAGGATTGCTGAACTGGTTGGACGTATCATTGCGCATACCATTGTAGGGCATCATGCTGGTTTGCTCAATAGTGTTGGGACAGGAAATGGCGCATCTCTTGACAATCGCCTCGCAAAAAAAATTGAGCCATACGTTTCCAATATTGGACCGGAGATTACTCAACGGATTGAGGAATTGGTTGATAATATTATCAAAAATGAGGAAGTGGAATTTATCTGTCGATGGATAGATTCAGATGGTATTTTTTCAGGCCGTGATGCATTTTCACTTCAGTTTGCTATAAGGATGCTTTTTAGTGCTCTCGTGGATGCTGATAGATTAGATTCAGAAAGAGCAGGTAATCCCGAACAATGGAGAATTAGAACAGCTATAAAGACAGATTCTTTACAAGTACTACAAAAAAGATTAGAAGATCATCTCATAACTCTTTCATCAAGTGGCATAGTGAATGAGGTACGTAAGGAAGTTTCGCAACAATGTAAGGATACTGCTAAAAGCAAGCCGGGTTTTTTTGAACTTACTGTTCCAACTGGAGGTGGAAAAACTCTGGCAAGTTTACGATTTGCACTGCATCATGCACAACATGGTATGGAACGAGTGATATATGTTATGCCTTATACTACAATTATCGAACAGAATGCAGACGTGTTCCGCAAGATTTTGGATTCTGATAATAGAACGATTAATGTACTCGAACACCATAGCAATATAGAACCAGTAAAGGAGACACTAGCCAGTAAACTACTGGCTGAGAATTGGAGCAGCCCAATAGTTGTAACTACAAGTGTCCAATTTTTTGAATTACTTTATACCGCAAAGCCCAGTTGGTGTAGGCGCCTGCATTCAGTTAGACGGTCTGTTATAATTCTTGATGAGGCACAAAATGTTCCTGTTCGTTATCTGAAAGCGATAATGTGGGCACTTGAAGAACTGGTTACTAACTATGGCTGCACAGTTGTATTTTGCACAGCAACACAGCCAATTTTTGATTCAAAACGGTTAGACGCAAAAAAAACTGACAACCATAGGGTCGGAATCAAAAACATTCGTTCAATAGTAAAGTATCCCCATAAATATTTCACCATTCTTAAACGCGTCGAAGTGCATCCAATAGAATCTGATAAGGCTCTTTCTGCGATTGATATTTCTGAAAGAGTAGCAGAAAAAGCCTATGAAAATAAAAGCATTTTATGCATTGTCAACACAAAAAGAAATGCTAAAACAATATTTAAAGAATTGAAAAAGAAAGAAGATTTGGAAGATAGCTTATGGCATTTATCAACGAGTATGTGCCCACAACACCGAAAAGATGTTATTGAGATTGTCAAATTGTTAGCATTTTATGGTCGTAAGGTAAAGTCCAAAACACCAATTGTTGTTAGCACGCAAATAGTTGAAGCTGGTGTAAATCTTGATTTTGATGTTGTATTTCGAGCAATTGCTGGAATTGATTCTATTACTCAAGCGGCTGGACGATGTAATCGGGAGGGTAAGATGACTCAGCTTGGACAGGTATATTTTTTTGAAGCCGAGGAAAATCTCGGTGATCTTAGAGATATAATTGAATCGCAACGTATAGCTATTGATACTCTTTCAGCTCTTGATAGCAATATAGCACTTACGAAAACTGAAAAAGATCCCATTGGTCTTAAAGCAATTGAGGAATATTTTAAAAGAATGTACTGGAGCCGTGCTTCTGAAATGGATTCAAAAGATATTATTGCTCGGCTCGCATCGCCTCGAAAGCTGGAGGAAGGTTCTGATGTGGCATTTACAACAATTTCTCAAGATTTCCGAATAATTGAAAAAGACACGGTCTCTGTTATTGTGCCATATGGTGATGAAGGAAAGTCTCTTGTCAAAATGCTTTACCAAGGAGACGAATTAGGATTTGATGAATATAAGCTGGCCGGAAGATACTCGGTACAAGTTTTCAAAGATTCACTTCCAAAATTTAATTCTTTTATATTTAAAAGTAAAAGCGGTTGGCTTATTCTTATAAATGAAAAATGTTATGGCGAAACAGGCCTTATAGGGCCAGATGAACTTTCAATGGAGGATTATATTGTATGAATAAAGCATCACCACTAATTGTTTTTAGTATTCACGCAGAACGTGCATTATTCACCAGACATGATCTACGAATAGAGAGATTTACATACCCCGTTCCAACATTTGGTGCTATTTCGGGCGTTCTTCGTTCGATATACGCAAAACCAGCATTTTACTGGGTACCGCAACGGGTTCTTATATTGAATCCCATCAGATATCAAAGCATTATGGTTAATGAAGTAAAAGACCCGATTATTACATTGAAACCATTTGTTGCATCTGAGAAGAGAATGCAAAAGATGCAGACATATCTTTATAATGTACATTATATAATTGAAGCATTTTTTAATTGGTCAGGTAAAACACCTGAAGACGAAAATCTTGGCAAGCATCTCGATGTTTTTTATCGATCATTGAAGATAGGCGGTCGCCGTGATGTTTTTTTGGGATTGCGGGAATGTACTGCCATTGTAGAACCAATTAATGGAAAATACTCTGAGTTAAAACCACAAGAAAAATTCGATGCTATTGTGGAAGAACAACGTAAAGAATGGAAGCAAATAGGTCAAACGGGATTAACAATGGATATAGGGTTGATGTTTCATAGTTGGGACTGGGGGACTGGTGAAAATGGGACAGATACGCCAATATTTTTTCATGCAGTGGTACAAAATGGTGTTCTTGATTATCCGCATCCAGACGACAAAACAGTCATAAAACAGCAATTTGAAAGGAGGTGTAATGATGATCGCTGAACTTATCAAACAATACGATGTGCTGAAGGAATGTAATGTCCCTGTGCCTGACCCGTATTTTAATAGCTTGGAAGTGTGGGTAGAAATCGTCTTGAGTCATGATGGTTCTTTCCGACGAGTGAACTGGCTCGGAAAACCTAAGGATTCTCAAAATGGCAAAAAAAAATCGAAAGATGATCCGTGTATAGATTTGGATTGTCCTGTTACTGAAAAATCTGCTTGTCGATCAAGCGGAAATGATTCTCCACATGGTATAGTAGATAATTGCTCATGGCTTTTTGGCCAGCTTGCTCCTAATAAAAAAAAGGAAACAAACAAAAAGCAGCTAAAAATAGATATTAGAAAAGACGAATCACCGGGAAAATTGAGACACAAATCATACTTAAGGCAGTTAAACGATATGTATGCCGTCAATTCTTCACACGAAATAAAATTGATACAACAACTTCTTTCTGATGAGGAGAAGCTTAAAGCCGTTTGGAAACACATTGAGGATTTATTAAAAAGCAAGCTCTTGGACGGCAAGAAAAATAAACTCTTTGATACAGACAGAAATAAATGGGAGCAAAATGCCTCAAAAATTAATATGCGATGGGTTGTCGAACAAATAGGTTCTTCTGGAAAGCCTGTTAATGCACTGTCTCACATAAAAACAGCATGGAGGATGTTGCAAGAAAAAAAGGGGGATTGGTGGATCACTAGCTTAATAAATGGTGAACGAAAACCTGCTCGCATACTTCACCCGAAGATCAAAGGTGCCAGTCTTGTCTCATTCAATAATGCAGCGACATATTGTGCTCATTTAAGTGCAACGTACAGAGGAAAACCCGGCAAAAAGGAAGATGAAGAAGATGGCAGTGCTCTTCCTGCTCAGATTGGATTTGAAGAGGCCGAGAAATATTCAAAAGCTTTGCAATGGCTGATTGATAATTCCTCTGTCCACTTTGAGGAAACGGTAAATTGTATATGGATCAATCAAACATCATCAAATAATCAAATATTAGATAAGAGTGGTTATGAACTTGTCGAGCCTCACGGACAAAAAAGTAATTTCAAAAGGGGAAAAGCAAAAACAAGCAAAGGAAAAATATTGGCTTATACTGGTGATTTAATTAAAACTTTGCAAAATTTTAGAAATGGGCAAAAAGCAGATTATCGAGAAAAGCATTTTTATTTACTTTCACTTCTCTTGCGGCGAAAGGGCAGGCACGCAATTATTGGAAGTTATACAGGTACTATGGGGCTTCTTGATGACAACACAGATTTGTTTATTAACCGTACGAAAGTAATGATACCAAATAAATATCTGGATAGAAAGGACAACGCTCGTGAGTTCTGTCCTACGTTAATGGATATACTATCTGCTGCTGGCATAAGATCTGAAAAAAAAACACGGTTGGTATGGGATAGAGAAGTCATTGAGGTGATTATGACGGGTCAGCCACTACCCGCTGATTTATGTAAATTGATAATACAGAAAGCTATAAAAGATAAGCATCTTGAACAATCGAGGAAAAAACGCGTCGAATATTTGAAACTTCTTGCCATAGCAGCAGGATGTGCTCGACATTATTTAACAACAATTATTGGAAAGGAAAATTATTATATGGGAATAGATATTAAATTAACTGATTCTGGCTATCTCACTGGAAGATTATTTGCTGTATGTGAGAATATCCAAAAACGAGGTAGGAACTGGGGACCAACTTTATCTGACAAATTGTTCTCAGCAGCTATAGATATGCCCAGACAAACACTGGTACAACTTTATAGAAATTGTCTCTGCTATGATATATACAAGACGGACAGCGAATGGCTTAAAGAGATATTCGACAAGATCAAGTTGAATGGTAGTGATAGTGAAAAAGGAGATGTTTTGCCAGAAAGTGGCGTAGATCAATTTGCTTTTATGTTGGGCTATTGGCACCAGCGCGGAGAATTGAGACCGAAAGTTGAAGAAAGTAATAACAATATCGAATTACAAAATAATAAATAAAGAAAGGATTATGGTCATGAGTATTGATATTTCTAAAAATCTAATTAAGAGTCGTATTGATTTTGTTATGGTTTTCAGTGTTGAAAACGCCAACCCAAATGGGGATCCTGGTTACGATAATAGGCCACGAATGGACAATTACACTCGTGGAGGATATATCACAGACGTGTGTTTGAAAAGAAAGATTAGAAATCGAATTGAGGCAATGCAAGAACTTCAAAATGGATATGACATCTGGGTCCGTTCGGGAACATATCTACGGGAAACACTTGGGAATGCAATTGATATAATAAGAAAAGAAAAAGAATACAGTGAACTAAAAACAGACAAAGATAAAGCAAATTATGAGAAACGGCGTTTATGTGATAAATTTTTTGATATAAGAGCTTTTGGTGGTGTTTTGACAAGCGATTCTGACAGCGAAGAGGAGGAAGAAAAGAAAACAACTAAAAACAAATCTGGGAAATCAAAATCTAAAGTCAGTCAAATTCGTGGTCCCGTAAGCATTCAGTACGCAAAAAGTGTTGTACCTATAGTTATTGAAGATGACAATATAACCCGTATATGTCCGACGAAGTTTGATTCCCTAAAACCAGAAAAGCAAACTGAAATGGGTCGAAAAAAAAGGGTACTATTTTCTGTGTATGTTGCTAAAGGGTCTATTAGTGCTAGACTTGCAGAGGGGGAAAGGGGAACCGGATTTTCAGAAGAGGACTTGAAACTACTCAAAGAAGCAGTAAGAACTCTATTCCAAGGCGATGAAAGCACCGCAAGACCTATCGGGTCAATGATTGTGCAAAAGGTTGTTTTTTTCTCACATACTTCAAAAGATGGGGACGAACCTGTACATAAAACCTTAGACCGTCTTAAGGTGGCATTCGAACCTGACAAAGAAGTGGACAAGCCTGAAAAGGCAAGAGATATGAAATTCTATCCCATTTCGATTGATAAGGAAGGAATCCCCTCAACCATCAACGTAGAGGAATTGGATGTTAATAAAATGACTGTGTCATAATGTTTACTGAAGATCAGTTAATTTCTATATCTGCGTTGCAGCATTGGCTGTTTTGCAAACGGCAGTGCGGGCTTATTCATCTTGAACAAATCTGGATAGAAAACCAACTAACAGCCGAGGGCAGGGTACTGCATGAAAAGGTACATCAATCTGATGCCGAGTTTGCAGGCGATGCACGAATCGTTCGCGGGCTTAGATTGGTATCGTTTCGGCTTGGTCTGGTTGGGCAGGCAGATGTAGTTGAATTTCATAAAAGTGATAGGGGAATTGTGCTGCCGGGGACAAATAATCTCTGGCAGCCTTTTCCGGTCGAATATAAACGCGGCAAACCAAAGAAAGACAATAGCGACTGCGTTCAGCTTTGCGCACAGGCAATGTGTCTTGAAGAAATGCTGAATACTGAAATTTCTCATGGTGCGTTTTATTATCAGCGGCCGAGACGCAGGACCGAGGTTGAATTCACACAGGAATTGCGCCAGCAGACTGAAAATATAGTTCAAAGTGTTCATCAGATGTTTGAGAACAAAAATACACCAAGGGCTGATTATGAACAGAAATGTAAAAATTGTTCTTTAATTGGCGTTTGTATGCCAAAGACGACAGGTCTAAACAAAAAAGTTGATTACTATTTGTCGAAAGCTGGAAATGATGAGGGATTGATCGAATGAAACGTTTACTTAATACATTATTTGTTACGACACAGGGAGCATATCTTTCCAAAAACAGCGATACGGTTGAAGTCTCTGCCGATCATCAAAGCTTATTGCGGGTTCCGATCCATACGCTGGGCGGGATTGTCTGTTTCGGCAATGTTACCGCAAGTCCATTTTTGATGGGGTTGTGCGGTGAAAATAATGTGACTGTTTCATTCCTTACTGAGTATGGCAAATTTCTCGCCAGGGTTCATGGACGGGTGAATGGTAATATTTTGTTGCGTAAGGAGCAGTTTCGGCGTTCTGATTGTGTGAAATCCAGCGGGCAAATCGCTTCTGCTATTGTTACAGCTAAAATCGCTAACAGTCGAGTTGTTTTGCAGCGAGTTTTGCGAGATAAACCTGATCATGATTTTCATGCAGATGTTAATATTGCTATCGGTCATCTGGGTGGAAGTATTGAACAGGCAAATAAATGTATCGATCTTGATGAAATTCGCGGTATCGAAGGACAAGCTGCGGATGTTTATTTTAGCCGTTTTGACCATTTGATAACAGCTAACAAAAATGATTTTAATTTTTGCAGCAGGAATCGTCGTCCACCTTTAGATAACGTTAATGCTTTGCTTTCATTTGTTTATACATTGCTTGTTCATGATTGCCAAAGCGCGTTGGAAGCGGTTGGACTTGACCCAGCGGCAGGATTTTTACACCGTGACAGACCGGGCAGGCCAAGCCTGGCTCTTGACCTTATGGAAGAATTCAGGGCATATTTGGCTGACAGACTTGTGCTCTCATTGATAAATCGTCAGCAGGTTCAGGCAAAAGGATTTACAAAGACGGAATCAGGAGCAGTTATGATGGATGATGAAACTCGTAAGAAGGTCCTTGTTGCGTGGCAGCAACGAAAACGAGATGAGATAACACATCCCTTTATTCAGGAAAAAATTGATATAGGATTATTGCCCCATGTTCAGGCAATGTTAATGGCTCGCTTTCTTCGAGGTGAACTTGAAGGTTACCCGCCCTTCTTGTGGCGGTAAAATGGAGAATATTAAATATGATGGTACTTATAACTTATGATGTTAATACCGAAACGGCAATTTCAAGAAAACGTCTTAGGCATGTAGCAAAAACTTGCGAAAATCGAGGCCAACGTGTTCAAAACTCTGTATTTGAATGTCTCGTTGATCCGGCACAATGGGTCGAACTTAGAACGAAACTGGTCGATATTATCAACCCTGAGACCGATAGCTTGCGTTTTTATTTTCTCGGCAGTAACTGGAAACGACGCATAGAGCATGTTGGAGCTAAGCAAGCATATGACCCCCAAGGGGAGTTAATAGTCTAAAAATTTATTCGCGAACCTAAAGTGATGCCATTTTTTGTAGGAGGTTCGCGATTTTCATAAGTGCTCTTTTACAAGTTAATTATGAGCAATCCAATTATTTTAAAGTATAATTTATTTATTAAAATAACAAGTCAGCGGGTATTGCATTTTAAGTTCCTTTAATTTAGAATGTTATAAGTAGAGCATCGCTCCTCACACAGGAGCGTGGATTGAAACAAAAGGCGGCGTCCCGACCCGATCGGGATCTTCCATCGCTCCTCACACAGGAGCGTGGATTGAAACCGAGCGGCAGAGATATAGGTTTGTCGAAAAAAACATCGCTCCTCACACAGGAGCGTGGATTGAAACGCATCAAGGTAATTGGATTAAAGCTTTATGCGATATCGCTCCTCACACAGGAGCGTGGATTGAAACACAAAGAATTCTATTGGTATTCATTGGTATGCAGAATCGCTCCTCACACAGGAGCGTGGATTGAAACTGCCTGTAGTCTCTGAAACCTTTGTGGCAACAATCGATCGCTCCTCACACAGGAGCGTGGATTGAAACGGGTCAACCTGTGGAGTTTCAAGCCAGTTATCGAATCGCTCCTCACACAGGAGCGTGGATTGAAACTCAAATACCTCCGCCGCCTCAAGCTTGGCCCAGCATCGCTCCTCACACAGGAGCGTGGATTGAAACAAACAATCTTAAGGTTGAATTGGCCAGAGAAGAAGATCGCTCCTCACACAGGAGCGTGGATTGAAACATATTTTTACAATTCCCGGAAACCGCAAATCCAACATCGCTCCTCACACAGGAGCGTGGATTGAAACCATCTTGTAATTTTATTCCAACATATACGGTCTATCGCTCCTCACACAGGAGCGTGGATTGAAACGAAGATTATATAATTAAGACCAAAACAGCAGGCATCGCTCCTCACACAGGAGCGTGGATTGAAACGTAAAATAACGCCAGAAGAGATTCGGCAGGTTTGATCGCTCCTCACACAGGAGCGTGGATTGAAACAATGACTTCTTTTATTTTCATTTTTCGTTCCTTTATCGCTCCTCACACAGGAGTGTCTGGCGTCAACTATAATTTCCTTCCAACGACAATTATTTCTTCCCTTGTATTATAACAGTTATCCTTTATACAGTCTTATGAGATG
>Ga0154576_1005_pt1 | contig 74788 bp, 49 predicted proteins | sample RifGroF2_FD_116005 | JGI IMG/M metagenome (GOLD analysis project Ga0154576, IMG submission 116005) | Planctomycetes bacterium GWF2_41_51 | reverse complement strand
AAGTGCGATGTTTCATAAAATGGTGATCAAAAGTTATGAAGATTTATTATAATTTATGAAAATTTGTGCAATCTGCGGCTATATTTTGGAAATTTTTTACGATTTTCTTCGATTTGCGATAACACTATTCTGCTAACCTGCGCGATATTACAAGAAACGTGCGCTTTTAATTGACGGTTATGTTCATAAGTCCTTATTTTTCGAAGCAAAAATAAAGCACTTATGGCGAATTTAAAATGAAAAAAAATCTGCGTTAGCAGTTCCTCGATTTAAAAATTTTTCGGTGTCTTACTGCCGGAACTTACCCACAAAAAATCGGATGTGGCCGTCAGCGTTTCGCAAAATAATTTCCAGGCATTTGTTTGACAATTCCTTTTAGCCTCATCGAAATAAGTGCGGCATTTACTTTTCCTGCTGAAAGTTCAGTCTGGCTTATTATCTGTTCGATATGAATCGCTTCGCTGCTTAAACATTCAAAAATCTTTTTTTCTGTTTCCGTTAAATTCAATTTTGACATATCGAACAACTGCATTTGTGTTTTTTCAATTGCCTGCTGCGATGTTTGTCTTACGTGCTGGGCAAAATCTATTTGCAGAAATTCCAAAGCCTCTATCACATCTTCGACCGACTCGACTAATTTTGCGCCTTCCTTAATTAATTTATGCGGGCCTTTGGAAAGCGGTGAATCGATTCTGCCGGGAATTGCCATAACTTCGCGGCTATTCTCCATTGCCGTCTGCGCTGTTATAAGAGCACCGGAACGAGGCATAGCTTCAACGACTATTGTCGCAAGAGAAAGACCTGCGATGATTCTGTTTCGAGGCGGAAAATTTTCAGGCAAAGGTTCGTACTCCATCGGCAGTTCGCTGATACACGCGCCATTTTTGAAAATTTTCTCGAATAGCTGTTTATTTTCCGGCGGGAAAATATTCGCAAGTCCGCATCCCTGAACCGCGATAGTTCTCCCTTTTGCGCTGAGTGCTCCGCTGTGCGCGGCCGAGTCGATGCCTGTAGCCATTCCCGATACGATAGTAAAGCCCGATGATGCGAGCAGGTGCGCAAATCTCGAAGCCTGTTCACTGCCGTAATTGCTGCAATGCCGTGAGCCGACAATTGCGATTGCCAGGCTGTCATTCGGAGAAAAATCGCCTTTGATATAAAGCACCGGCGGCGGGTCATAAATTTTCTTCAACGCCGGCGGGTATCTCTCATCGGTAATATCGATGACCCAAACGCCGAATTTATCTGCGATTTCCAGTTCTTTTTCGACATCGAAATTATTTTTGGATTTGAATATTTTTTCGGCTGTTTTTACACCGATTCCCTCGACTTTTGCCAGCGAGCTTACCGAAGCGCCGAGAACCCCCTCAATCGATCCGAAGAAGTTTAATAATCTCCCGAAAATTACAGGCCCTACTCCTTCTGAACGAACAAGCCTAAGGCTCTCGCGTATATGTAAAGAATGATATTCCAGCTTTCCTCCAATATAGATATATAATACTGGAATACCTTTTTATTAGATTTTTTAGGTTAATGCAATAGTGTTTTTCCTAATTTTTAATGAAATTGTTAACAGTTAATGCGTAAAATGGATTCAGCGAGTCTTAAAAAGAATGATGAATTCTTTTTTATTTTTATATCGAAATTCCATTGTAAGATTTTATTCTAAAGGGACTTAAGTAAGAGATGTTTAAAGATTCATATTTACCGTTATTATAAATATAGCTAATAAATTGACTTTGATATTTTTTCTTGGTAATGTGATGGGCTATGGTTTTGCAAATAAGCACAATTAAGAAGGCAGAGAAGTCGGGGAAAGTATCTCCGGTAAAATCTTCAAAGCAGTTTCGTACTTTTAAACAGGCACTTGAGTACCTGTTCACGCGGACGGACTATGAAAAACAGAGCCGGCTGCGCTACAATGTAACAACTTTCAGTCTTGAACGAATGGAAAAGCTCCTTGGGATGCTCTCCAATCCGCAGAAGAAGCTGGCCACAGCTCACATCGCAGGCACGAAAGGCAAAGGTTCGACCGCAACAATGCTTGCACGTATGCTGCAGGCAAATGATTATTCAGTCGGGCTTTACACTTCGCCGCACGTTGTCAATCTGCACGAGCGAATCGAAATAAACGGCAAAAAAATCTCTGATTCCGAGCTTACTTCGCTGGTTAACCGGATTTACGCTCCCGTTGAAAAATTGGCAAAAATTGATCCGCCGACATTTTTCGAGATTTTTACGGCAATGGCTTTTATGTACTTTGTCGATAAAAAAGTTGATATCGCGGTTATTGAAACGGGTCTTGGCGGAAGACTGGACAGCACTAATGTTATCGAGCCTGCCGTTGTAGGCATAACAAATATCAGTATTGACCACCAGAATCTTCTGGGCAAAACAATCGATTGTATCGCAAAGGAAAAAGCCGGCGTTATAAAGAAAGGCATTCCTGTGATTACAGTTCCACAGGAACCGCTTGCGATGAAGGAAATAAAGAAACAGGCCAATAACGTCAAAGCACCGCTTCTTGTTACAGGCAAAGATATCGATTTTTCATATCGCTTCGAATCTTCGCGCGAGCACGGCCCGCACACACGGATTTGCCTGACAACTCCGACAAGCAGATTCGAGCACCTCAGGGTTCCGCTGCCCGGCGAACACCAGGCGATGAATTGCGGTCTTGCGATTGCGATGCTCGATGCTCTTAAGGCAGGCGGATATAAAATTGACGATGCAAAAGCAGTTGAAGGCTTAAAAGAAATAAATATGCCCGGACGGATGGAAATCATTCATCAGGATCCGCGAATTTTGATTGACGGTGCTCACAATGCCGCCAGCATTCGCGCTCTTGTTCAGGCGATTGGCCAGCACGTGCCTTATGATTCGATGGTTGTTATCTTCGGCTGCGGCGGCGATAAAGATGTTCGCGGTATGCTTGAGCAGCTTCAATATGGTGCTGACAAAGTGATTTTCACACGCAGCAATTCGCCAAAAGCTGTTTTTCCACAGGAACTTGCGGATATGTACACCGAAATCTGCGGCAAAATGTGCCAGACCGCGTTCAGTCTTAAAGAAGCCATTCGAGTCGCTTCGAGCGCTATTGGCAAGGAAGACCTCATCTGCATCACCGGCAGTTTCTATCTCGTCGGCCAGGCAAGAACGATGTATATTCCGTAATAAGTAAACACCAAAAACACCCAAAAATCCGCTTAATGCGGATTTTTTTTGCGCATAATAAGCAAATCTCCCCCTCATTTCAGGCAATAGCCTTAAATCAATACTCTTGACGAATGCTACAAAAAAGGTAAAATAGTCCAGAATATTGTTTCATTTTAGGAGATTTGTGTGCAGGGCAAAGACAATATTAAAGACATTGCATTATCAGGAGGCGCCCCCGGGCAAATATCAGAACCGCTGAAGGGCGATGGCGGCTTGTATCTCGGCATTGATGTAGGCTCGACAAGCTGCGACATAATAGTGCTAAGCAGCCAATTCAAATTAATATATAGCGATTACCGACGAACAATGGGCAAACCTCTCGATACTTTGGGTGCTGCTCTGAACGAAGTTTTTAAAAGCTTCAGCATTGACAAGGTTTCCTTTGCCGCCGCGACAGGTTCTGCCTCGAGACTCATAGCATCGCTTTTAGAAATCCCCTATATTAACGAAGTTTCCGCACAGGCCGTTGCGATAGCTCATTTGTATCCACATTTTCCACAAGCGACAGTAATTGAAATGGGTGGTCAGGACAGCAAACTGCTTTTTCTTAAAACTGAAAACGGCTTATTGACTTTAACAGATTTTGCGCTCAACAGCGCTTGCGCCGCCGGCACAGGTTCGTTCCTTGACCAGCAGTCTCAGCGTCTCGGGATAAATATAGAAAAGGAATTCGGCAAAATGGCTCTTCAGGCCAAAAGTGTTCCCACAATTGCAGGCCGATGCAGCGTTTTCGCAAAAAGCGATATGATTCATTTACAGCAACAGGCAACTCCGGTTGAAAATATCATAGCGGGACTTTGCCTTGCACTTGCGAGAAATCTCAAAAGCAATCTCGGCAAAGGCAGAGAATTTGTTAAGCCGATAATTTTCACCGGCGGAGTAGCCGCTAACCTCGGCGTTGTCAATGCAATCAAAGAAGCTTTCAAATTACAATCCGGCCAACTCATCGTTCCGCAGGAACATTTTTTGACCGGTGCAATCGGTGCAGTACTTGCGACTCGCGATTCCGAAAAAGGCGGACAAAAAATAAATATACAAAAATTATACGATTATCTAAATGCTCACGCCCTTTTTGATGAAAAAGCGCCGAGAAGGGAATCGCTTCCCATACCGTCATTTCCTCCGCCGCCGGGAAAAATTTATGAATTGCCGCCGAAGAAAGAAAAAATTAATGCATGGCTCGGCGTCGATGTCGGAAGCATAAGCACGAATGTAGTTGTGATAGACAAAGACAAAAATGTTTTATCGAAAGCTTATTTAATGACAGCAGGCAGACCGCTCGAAGCAGTGAAGAAAGGTTTGCAAATTGCGGCCGCTGAAATCGGCGATAAGGTAAACATCAAAGGCGCTGCGACTACAGGCTCAGGAAGATATTTAACCGGCGATTTTTTAGGCGCTGACATTGTAATTAATGAAATCACCGCGCAGGCCGCAGGCGCCGCTGTTGTATGTCCCGAGGTCGATACTATTTTTGAAATCGGCGGACAGGACAGCAAATTTATCTCTCTCAAAAATGGAGTTGTGGTCGATTTTGAAATGAACCACGCCTGTGCTGCGGGCACCGGTTCATTTCTCGAAGAGCAGGCCGAAAGACTCGGCATTAACATAAAAGACGAATTCGCATCGCTTGCGTTTCAAAGCAAAGCGCCAATTAAGCTCGGCGAACGCTGTACCGTTTTTATGGAATCCGATTTACTCGATTGCCAGCAGCAGGGCGCACAAACAAAAGACCTCGTCGCAGGACTTGCATATTCAATTGTTACAAATTATCTCAACCGTGTCGTCGGCAGAAGAAAACTCGGCGATAATATCTGCTTCCAGGGCGGAACCGCTTTCAACAAAGCAGTGTGGGCAGCGTTTGAAAAAGTCCTCGGCAAACCTGTCCGCGTCCCCGACCATCACGAAGTAACAGGAGCACTCGGCGCCGCCGTAATCGCACAAGCACGCACACAAAACGAAAGTACTTTTCGCGGTTTTGAAAATCTCGTCCATCTGAAATATGATGTCGAATCGTTTGTTTGCGAACATTGCTCAAATAATTGTGAAATCAAAAAAGTTATCCTGCCCGGATGCGAACCTTTGTTCTATGGCTCACGCTGCGACAGGTACAATATTTCAAGAGCAAAAAAACAAAAAAAATCAGCCGCCGCTTTTGAATTCCGAAACAGGATGCTTCGCAAATTCGCAAAACTCGATGAAAACGACACTCCTGCAAGAAAAGAGAAAATAGGAATACCGATGTCGCTGATTAATTGGCAGTACCTGCCTTTATTCAGTGTTTTCTTTAAGAGCCTCGGTTTTGAAGTTAATGTAACTCAGCCAACAAGCAGAATGACCGCAAAAAAAGGCGTGGAATCCGTTACCGCCGAACAGTGCTTCCCTGTCAAAGTCGCATTCGGCCATATTGCTGAATTAATTGAGCAGCAGGTTGATTATATTTTTGTTCCCAGTATTGTCAGTCTCGAAAATTCTTTCGATACCAACAATCATTCAAAATTATGTCCGTATGTTCAATCATTGCCATACCAGGCAAAAGCTGCTTTTGCGGCAAAACTCGGTAAAAGCAAAATGCTCACGCCAGTAATAAGGCTCGGCAACGGCCGAAAACAATTAATTAAAACTTTTACAAATCTTGCAGCACAGTTAAAAGTAAAATCTTCGTATGCAGAAAAAGCTGTCGACGAAGCTCTCGATGCGCAGAATAACTTTGAAACCAGTCTCGTTTTGAAAGGTAAAGAAATTTTATCTTCTATCGGCGATAACGGCAGATTATGCGTCCTTATCGGCAGACCATACAATAGCTGCGACGCACAAATGAATCTGCAATTGGCGGACAAGCTGGCCGCGATGGGCATTGATGTTCTGCCGCTTGATATGCTCACACTTGCTGATGCGCCAATCGAAGATAAGGAATTGCACAGTACCATTTACTGGAGCCTCGGACAAAAGATTCTTCGCGGTGCGGAAATAATTAAACGAGACAGACGCCTATTTGCAGTTTATCTTTCAAACTTCAGCTGCGGCCCCGATTCGTTCCTTGAAACGTTTTTCAGAACTATCTCTGCCGATAAACCGAGCCTGTTTCTCGAACTCGATGAACATTCTGCCGATGCAGGGCTCGTAACAAGACTCGAAGCATTTTTCGATAGTCTAAGTCATTATATTCCACAAAAGATGAAAGATCAAAAAATTGAACCTGAAAAAGTCGAATATAAAAATAGGAAACTTTTTATTCCATACATGAGCGATTGCTCTTACGGAATGGCGTCAACGTTCAAAGCACTCGGCAAAGATGCCGAAGTTATGAAATCAGCCGATGAGCAGGGTTTGATTCTCGGCAGAAGATTTATGTCCGGAAAAGAATGTCTGCCATGCGCGATAACCGTCAGCGATATGCTTTTGACAACGAAAAGAAAAGATTTTGATCCCGCCAAAAGCGCGTTCCTTATGCCCTCCGCTTCTGGTCCGTGCAGGTTCGGCCTTTATAATTGTATGCAGAAACTCGTGCTTCAGTTTGCCGGTCTGAACAATGTCCTGATTGTCGCGCCGAATCAGGATATGAAATTTTATACAGACATTGCCCAAACAATGGGTGAAAAAAGCTGGAAGCTTATGCTCGATGCGTGGACATCCATGGTTGGTATCGATGTTATGCGAAAAGTGCTGCTTAAAGCTAAATCTTACGCCAAAGACAGAAACGGTGTGCAGGAAATTTATGATCAATGGCTCCATCGCTGGCTTAAAAGTATAGAAGCAAACGAACCTTTGTCGCAAAAAAAGAAAATAATGGCCGAGTTCGCACATAAATTTTCTAAATGCCCGACTGACCATTCGATTCCAAAGCCTCGTATCGGCGTAGTGGGTGAAATTTACGTTCGCAGCCATCCATTCGCGAACAACAATATCATCGAACGTCTGGAAGAGCTTGGCGCAGATTGTTCACTCGCACCTCTTGCAGAATGGGTCTATTACACCAATTATATGCGAATGTTAGGCGCAAAAAGGTCAGGCATGTATGGGCATTATCTCCTTAACATCGCACAGGATTTTATACAGCATAAAATTGAAAGAATTCTCGCCGCTCCGCTTGAAAAGAAATTCGGCCATCTTGCCGAGCACAATATTTCATCTCTTTTGAATTATGGTCAAAAGTATATCGATATATCATTCGAGGGGGAAGCGGTTTTGAGCGTCAGCAAGATTATCGAATATCATAAACAAGGTTTTTCAGGCGTGATAAACGTAATGCCGTTTACTTGTATGCCTTCGACGATTGTTTCAAGTCTTATTCCGCAGCTCAGCAAAGACTGCGGCAATATGCCAATTTTGAATATTACTTTTGATGGCACAGAGGACGTTACTTTCCCAACTCGTCTCGAAGCATTTTACCAGCAGTGCTGTCAGCGTGAGAAAACATTCGCAACGTTGACTACATCGACCATTGCTGCGACATCGTGAACGCGCACAATTGAAACGCTCGCTAAAACTGCAAGCGCGACTGTTGCCGCCGTTCCGAAAATCCTTTCTTTAGGGTTTTCCCTGCCGGTCAGTGTACCGATAAATTTTTTTCTGCTGGTACCAAGCAAAACTCTATAGCCGGTTCCAACAAAAATATCCAAATTCTTTAAAAGCGTTATATTATGTTCCAAATTTTTACCAAACCCTATACCGGGGTCTATAAATATTTTTGCTTTTTCTATACCGGCATCTTCTGCTGCTTTGGCTCTTGCTAATAGATAATCTAAAACCTCGTGGACGACGTTTTCATAATACGGCTCTTTCTGCATCGTCTCCGGATTGCCCTGAATATGCATAAGTATCACCGGCAATTTTTTCTTCGCCGCTAAGTTAGCCGTTCGCTGGTCCGCAAGCGATGTAATATCATTGATTATCGATGCACCTGCTTCCACTGCTGCCCTGGTTACCTCATAGTCTTTGCTGTCGATGCTGATTGGGATTTTTATTTTCGGCGCAAGTTTTTCAATGACTGGAATTGCTCTTTCGATTTGCTCTTTGCTGCCGACAGCTTTCGCACCCGGCCTTGTCGATTCAGCGCCGATATCGATTATCGCAGCGCCCTGCTTTTCCATTTCAATCCCGCGATCGACCGCTTTTTCAACATCAAGAAAATCTCCGCCGTCACTAAACGAATCAGGCGTAACATTCAGGATACCCATCACAAGACAGCCTGCCGAAAAATCAAGCCTCCCGCTCGGCCAAACCACAATATTAGATTTCTCTTTGTTCATTATTCCACAATCTCTGCTTTCATCACAAGAAAGTACATTTCATTTCCTATTTGTGACTGACAAGCTATCATTGGTTTTTTGTCTGGAAAAACTACATAATTTGCAAAGTTAAGTTTAATTTCTTTTGGCGGTAACTCTAAATTAAATTCTGAAAATGAAAAAGAATCTATCCTAAAAACATATTCAAGCCTGATAATTTTATCATCAAATATTTTTGGTTCAGTTTTAAAGACAGTTTCAGAAGAATATGGGCTAAATTCAGTATGATTTCCTCGCTCCCATTTCACATACCTGACGTTTGAAGATTCACATGAAGCACTTTCATTTGTAATTGTTCGAGTTTTGGCAGATGCTATTATTTCTCCGCAATTTGGTTCACTTAAACACCATATCAGGTTCATCACAGAAACATATTCTTTTTCCTTTTCTGATAAGGGTTTAACACCAGATTGATAAAGCATATCAGCGTCAATTTTGACCAGCCAGGCATCGACTATTACGCTTCGATAATCCAGTTTCTCCTTTTCCGACTCCACCGTTTTTTTCTCTTCTGCCAAAACAAGCGAACACATCGCAAGAACGCACAAAATAATCAAATTCCTGTTCATAATCGTACCTTTCGAAATTAAAACTACACCCTAAATCCTATGGACTCAAGTATCTTTTTTAGTTTTTCATCTTCAATCGAAACGAAAGTATTTTGAAACTCTCTGCGAATAGGATAATTTTTCCTCAATCCGTCAAAATATGCCCCGCGTTTATCCGCAGGTTCTATTTTCAGCCTTCTCATATTCGCATCGTCTTTGCCAATATCATAGAGACTGTTGACTGCAAAAAGTAACGGATTTTTTTCATTTTTAATCGAAATTTCAGAAATTTCGGGTGGCGGCAAAAAATCATTTTCTGTAAATTTTGGTTCAATTCCGAAATGTTTGCAGAACGCCTGATATATCATTATCATCCCTACAACTTTTCCGTCATAAGAATAACCGGCGATATGAGGTGTTCCATAATCAACCATCTCCAGCAGTTCGATATCGATATTAGGTTCCTTCTCCCAAACATCAATAACACAAGCACTTAATTTTTTCGAAATAATTGCTTTTTTTAGTGCAGCGGTATCATGCACACCGCCTCTGCATGTATTAAGGAAAATCGCTCCTTGTTTTAACGAGGTAAAAAATTTATCATCGGCCAGATGATATGTTTTATCAATTCCCTCTTTCGTCAAAGGCGTATGGAGCGTAACTATATCGCAGTTAAATATTTCCTCCAAAGGCCGATATTTTTCATTACCTGTTTGTCTTTGCAGCGGCGGGTCATTTAGGACAACTTTCATTCCGAGCGCTTTTGCTTTTTTTTCTACCCTGCTTCCGACATTTCCCACGCCTACTATGCCGATTGTTTTTTTTTCAATCGCAAACTTGTATTTTTCTGCAAGATTTAATAATGCCGATGTAATATATTCAGCTACAGAATTTGCGTTTGAACCCGGCGCGGAAGCAAAACCGATGTTTCTGCTCTTGAGGTAATCGATATCGATATGTTCAAAACCAATGGTAGCCGTTGCGACAAAATTTACATTTGTGCCTTCGAGCAGTTCCTTATTGACTTTCGTAATGCTGCGAACCAGGAGTACGTCGGCGTCTTTTAGAATCTCTGTGGTAATCTGCCTGCCATGTATGGTCGTAATTTCTCCAGCCGAGCTGAAACAATTCTTTACGAATGGAATATTTTCATCTGCGATAATCTTCATGACTTTCCTTAATTTCAACGGTCCTTAATTATATACAGTTTCCGTTGGAATTCCAGCAAGTCTTGAAATTCGAAACTGCTGTTTCTATGCGGGATTTGCGACAACTGCCTGTGTTGCGGCAAGAGCAGTTTTCAGTTCTTCAGTCAGCTGCTCAACCAGTTTTTTTACCGATACAATTTCTTTGCATTTGTAAGCGTTGGAGCCTGCAAATACAAAAGACTCATCGAGGTTACCCATGGATGCATTCGACAATACTTTCGCAATACAGTATGGTGCTTTGCCCGGGTCACATGTCCTCAAGCATTTATAGACGCACTTGAAAGGCACTGTCAAACCCTGTTTGATTTTTTTTACAAAATTATTTGTAATAACTCTGCCCGGCAGTCCCACGGGGCTTTTGATTATAGTTATATCATCCGGCCCGGCATTGATGTAAGCCTGCTTGAATTTTATATTGACATCGCACTCATCTGTGCAGACAAATCTTGTTGCCATCTGAACGCCTGATGCTCCTAACTTCAGCAAACGAGCAATATCTTCGCCGTCGAATATTCCACCGGCAGCTATAACAGGTATTTTATTTTCGAATGAATTTGAAAGCTCAACCACTTCCTTTACTATTTCCTCAAGTCCCATTGCCGTACCGTCCTCAAGGCTTTCAGCCGAATAACCCAAATGTCCACCCGCATGAATGCCTTCGACAATCACAGCATCAGGCATCTTGTCATATCGGCCTTTCCATCTTTTGATTATCAATGCAAGCGCTTTGGCTGAGGATACAATCGGAATCAGTTTAATATCTTTGCCGTTGAGAAATTTCGGCAGCTCCAGAGGGAGTCCTGCGCCGCAAATAATCATATCGACGTTTTCTTCGACTGATACTTTAACAAGGTTTTCGTAATCAGTTAGCGCGACCATTATATTGACGCCGATTATTCCTTTGGAAAGACTTCTGGCTTTTCGAATCTCGCCTCTTAGGGATTCGCCGTTAAAAGCCCACAAATCATCACCCCTCAATTCCTCAAACATCCCGATGCCTGTGCTTGCGATTACCCCGGCACATCCTGTATTTGCAACTGCTGAAGCGAGTTTTGCTCCCGATACTCTAATTCCCATCCCACCCTGAATTATCGGCGGATTTATTTCAAGATTCCCTATTTTAAGAGGAGGTATATTAGTCATAGACGTAAACCTTTATTATTAAATTTGTTACAGTGAAAAATGTCGTCAATGATAGGTATCGAAAACTAATCGTCCAGGCTAATAAATGAGTTCAATGCCATTTCGCGACAATCCTTTAAGATTTGATTGTACCACCTTTATCTCTGACGGTAAACACTTATATTTTTTTCCTAAAGTGCAAAACCCGCGATTTTCTCATTACAATCGGGGCAAAGTTTATCTTTCGTCCTGTTTTTCCTGATTAAATAACCTTCTCTTTCTATAATCAAATGTCCACATTCCGGACAATAAGTATTTTCCCCTTTCCTTGTGCGTAAATTCCCTATATAAACATAGTGCAATCCAACCTGTTTTGCGATATCAAAAGCCGTTTGCAATGTTTCAGACGGTGTTACCTCCGAATCCGTACGCCTGAACTGCGGGTAAAATCTACTGATGTGCCATGGCGTATCCGCACCACATGTATTAAAAATGAATTCTGCGATTTGTTTCAATTTCGTTTCCGAATCGTTTTGCCCTGGCACAATCAAAGTCGTTAATTCCATCCAAATTTTCGTATGTTTGGCTATATATTCAATCGTATCGAGAACAGGCTTTAACTTTGCCTTGCAAAGATTCCTATAATATTCCTCGCTGAAGCCCTTCAAATCGACGTTGATTCCGTCGAGCCAATCTTTTGCGAAATCTATCGCTTCTTTTGTCATATATCCGTTCGACACAAAAACGTTGGCAAGCCCTTTTCGCTTTGCGATTATTCCGCACTCAGCTGCAAGTTCCATAAAAATTGTCGGCTCTGTATAAGTATAAGCCATACTTTTACAGCCTTCTCTGATTGCGAAATCTACAAGCCTCGCCGGTTCAATCGCCTCACCTTCTATTTCACTTTCCGCTTTTATAATCTGGCTGATGTGCCAATTCTGACAAAAATCACATTTGAAATTACATCCAGGCGCCGCGATTGAAAAACTCTTACTTCCGGGCAAAAAATGAAACAATGGTTTTTTTTCTATTGGGTCGCTATTCGCCGCACAGAGTTTGTTGTAGTTAAGAGAGTATAATTTACCACCTATGTTTTTGCGAACGTTGCAATGTCCAAGACTTCCATCGCTTATGCGGCAATGCCAATTGCACAAAAAGCAATGTACTTTTTTATCGCCGATCGATTCATACAAAACCGCCTCTTTATAATGCTTCTCAACCATACCATAATTATATCAGGCCGTAAGCTTTAGCCAAGATTTTAATTGGATGCGTTGTTTCCTTGCCTGTCAAATGTTCAATCTGCATTTTGCACGTCGAACATTCCGTAAGAACAACATCAGCATTTGATTCTTTTACTTTATCTGCAAGTTTTTGCCCGATTTGCATTGAAAGCTCATAATTTTTTTTCTGCATTCCGAATGTTCCCGCGATTCCGCAGCATCCGCCGTTAAGTTCTTGTGCCTTAATGCCTATAAACTTTTCCATTACTTCCAATGTAGCAGGGTTTTTCTCCAGTGCATTAAGATGACAAGGCGTATGATGTGCGTAAATTTTTTCGTTTAACCCTGGGACATATGCAGGAGGTTGATTCAAATCAATTTTTTTTAAATACTCAAAGAACTCAAACGTATTTTCAGAAACCATTTTTGCATCAGGACTATTGACAAAAAATCTCAGATCTTCCTTCAAACACAAAGCAGCGCTCGGCTCAGAACAAATAATTTTATACCCAGTTCTTACCGCTTTGGATAAATGCCTCGTATTGTATTGCAAATCTTTCCTGCTTGTTTTTATATCGCCGTAAACTGCCGCCGGCAGAGGCGCGGGCCTTTGCTGCGGAACAATCACATCGATATTGTTTGCACGCAAAAATTTTATAACCGCAAAACCAAGTTCGTGATCATTATAATTTACATAAGTATCCGTAAAATACGCGACCTTATCGATAGGATTTTCCAGCACAGGCAGTGATGCCAAGTATTTATTCGCTTTTTTAATAAAGTTTGAAAACCCGAATCTCGGCATCGATCTTCTTCTATCGATACCCGTAACAATCTCCATCACCTCTTTAACAAATGCAAGGCTCATAAAATAATTACTGATTGGTGCAAAATTCGAAGCGAGCATACTCATATATCGATTATTCGCCAAAACTTTCGCCGTCCTGCCGAGTCCGCATTTTCGGGCAAGTCTCGTCCTCGCTTCGATTATCATCTTCGAAACATCGACACCCGATGGACAATCGAAAAGGCACGCCTTGCAATTCAAACACGTCGCCAGAAATTCCCTGAATCTTTCCGACTCGAAATCCTTTTCCGTCAGCAGTCCCTTAGCCCATGCCGCCAAAAGATTTGCCCTCCCTCTCGATGAATAAATTTCTTCACCTTTTGCCCTGTAAACCGGACACATTCTGATTACAGCGTCGGTACTTCTGCAAAGCCCGCATCCGCTGCACTGGATAACCTCAAATTTAAATTCATCATTTTTAAAATTCAGCATTGGCGTAATTCGTTCGCCGATTAATTTGTTTTCTACCCTCAAATTTTGAATCATCACATCCGCGTTATCGCTTATAATTTTGCCTGGATTGAGAATATTTTTGGGGTCGAATATTTTTTTAAGCTTTTTCAGAATATCGCAATATTCTTTGCCGAAATGTTTTTCCATAAATGCCGCGTGAATCAATCCATCCGCGTGCTCGCCGCTAAGCGACCCGCCAAGCGAAAGCGCAAGTGAAAAAACTTCCTCCGCGATTTCCGTCATTTTCTTCAAATCAGCAGGATCGGACAAATCGAGATAAGGCCGAACATGAATTTCGCCATCCCCTGCGTGCCCATAATAAACCATATCGACTTTAAATTTCTCGCCGATCTTCACCAGCCCCGCCAGATACTCCGCCAATTTTCCGCTATCAACCGAAACATCTTCGATAAACGGCACCGGCTGTTTTAATCCTTTTTTTCTTGTCAGCAGCGGGACAGCATCTTTTCGGCACTTGAAAAGTCTTTTTTGAATCGCAGGGTCAAAAACAATTTTCCTGTCAAAGCAAAGCTCGCCTACCGCCAAAATCGTTTTTTCAATTTTATTTTTTATCTCATCGACTTTCGCACCCGTAAATTCGACAAGCAGACTTGCCACAGAATCAGGATTGAGAATATCATGGTACTGCGCAAAGGCCTCACGCGCAATGTGTATCAAATCCCTGCCCATCAATTCGCAAGCCGCCGCCCCACAATTAACAATCAGCGGAACTGCATGAGCCATCTTATCCAGTGAATCAAACTCGAACTGTACAACCGCTGCAATTTTGGGAATATCTACCGTCCGCAGCGTTACTTCGGTAAAAACCGCGAGGGTTCCCTCCGAACCTGCCAGCATTTTTGCCATATCAATTCTGCCGTTATGCACAACATCGGCAATATTATATCCGCTGTGATTTCTCTTAGTTGAAGGTTGGACTTTTGCAATAAGCTCGGCATTTGAATTTAAAAGTTCAAAGCAGTCTCTCGTAATTTTTTTCTCACCACTGCCGATATTATTTTCAAACTCCGTAATTCTTCCATCCGGCAGAACGCATTTTATTTTTTCGACAAAATTCGAGATATAACCATAACTCAGCGAATGTGCTCCCGTTGAGTTATTTGCGACAACTCCCCCTATTACCGCGCGATTTCCGCTCGATGGGTCAGGCCCGATTTTCTTGTCGTATTTCGCAAGATGCTTGTTCACATCATCGAGTACAACTCCAACTTCACAGCAAACCGTACTTCCATCGCTGCTTGTGCTGATTATTCTGTTCATAAATCGCGTCATATCCAGCATAATGCCGCCGGTCAGCGACTCCCCCCCAAGCCCGCTTCCCGCTCCGCGCGGCGCAACAGGAATACTATTCTCAGCCGCATATTTGATAACAGCCGAAACATCTTCCGCATTTTTCGGCGCAACAATACATTGAGGAATTATTTGATAGATACTCCCATCGGTGCTGTAAACTACACGGTCAAAAATATCCCCGTAACATTGGCCGGAAATTAAACCTGAGAGTGCTTTGGCAATTTGTTCTGAATTTTTTATCATTCCTGGATTTGAATTTAAATATGATTATTTTTTGCCGTTCGTCTTTATATCTTCGAAGGAAACCTGCATCGATTGTATATCTCCTTCGCTAATCTCACCCTTGATAAACCGCTGAACTACCTGCGAAGGACTATTCTGTATGGACTCCGCATCGCCATCCGCTTCGATCCTGCCTTTATGCAGCATTATAATCCTATCGGCGATTTTAGTGGCGCTTTTCATATCGTGCGTTACAACAATGCTGGTTATGCCGAGATCTTTTTTCAGCTTTATTATCAATTCGTTAATAACATCTGAGCGAATCGGGTCAAGCCCTGTCGTCGGCTCATCATAAAGAATCACCTCAGGCTCAAGAGCTATAGCTCTTGCCAGCGCAACCCTTTTTTTCTGCCCGCCCGAAAGCTTCGCCGGATAATACTCCTGAAAACCATCCAATCCCACCATCGCAAGTTTTGCTTTCGCAATCTCCTGCAATTTCGCACGATCTCTAATTTTCGTATGCTGCATAACCGGAAACAAAATATTTTCCTCAACAGTCATACTATCGAAGAGAGCCCCGCTCTGAAAAAGAAATCCCATTTGCGTTCGCACCTTCGCAAGCTGTTTCTCGTGCAGATTATCTATTCTCTCATTATGAAAATAAACTTCACCTTCACTCGGCCGAAGCAGAACGATAATATGTTTAATCAAAACCGTTTTGCCGCACCCACTGGGTCCTATAATAACTGTTGTTTTCCCTTTCTCGAACGAAAGCGACACATCGTCCAGAACAGCCAATTTGCCGAACCGTTTCGTCAGATTCTTAAGAGTTATTAAATAGTTATTATTTTCTGAATTCATAGATCAGTGTATGTCTGTTTTTATAATAGAAGTTTCACCGGCCATACCGATGCGTAAATCGCCTTGAAAACTACAACGAGCACAAAATCGATTGCCAGTATTATTATAAAGCTGCCTACAAAACCTTCCGTGCACGCCTGCCCGACGCCCTGAGCACCTTCCCTGCAGTGAAATCCTTTATAGCAGCTCACACCGGCAATCGCGGCACCAAAGAAAAATCCTTTCGCAATTCCGATGGTGATATCCCAAAGTTCAACGCCGCTTGCGCTGAAATTCCAATACGCCCTGCTGTTAATATCAAGGTAAGGCACGCTAATTAGATATCCGCCAATAATACCAAGAAAATCGGCGTAAATAATCAGAACCGGTGTAAGAAGCAAACACGCAATCAGTCTTGGCGCAACAAGATACCGAATCGGATCCGTCCCCATACTCCGAACCGCCATTATCTGTTCTGTTACATTCATAGTGCCAAGTTCAGCGGTCAGTGCCCCGCCGACTCTGCCGGCAAGCATAACAGCCGCAAGTACCGGCCCAAGTTCCTTAACAACCGAAAGATTTATCAGCACACCAAGATGTTCCTCAATTCCAAGCCCCGCAAGCTGATCGTAGGCCTGAATAGCAAGCACCATTCCGACAAACGCGCCAGTTATCATCACCACCGGCACGCTTAGCACCCCGATTGCGAGCATCTGGTTCCAAATAAGCGAATAAGTCTTTGGCGATACACACGCCGCAGCAGATGCGAACAATGAGTCAGTCTGGAAACGCGCAAATCTACCGCAATTTGTGACTGATCGAATAACACCAGCCCCAAAAAGCTCTATCATCGTAACTTTTTGCTGATTTTCTGCCATTTTCCTTCCTGATGCACTTCCTTTTTATCCTGTAACCCTATTTTTGTCAAATGTTTAACCCATTGGAAAATTTTTCAATTCTTAAATCATTTATCTTGCGGCATCATTTAGCTGTTTAAACAGATATTCTTTATCCGGTCCGCCGAGGTGTTCCCAAGGGAGAATTTCATCTTTATCAAATTTTCTGCCTGCAAGCTGATATAAGTCGAGTCCAGCTTGCTCAAAAGCCTTTAGCCATATTTCAAAATTGAAGCACTCATTCCACAAATCGAATTTAGCGCCGCTTCTGTATGCGTACTCAATCACATCCGCTATTTTCCTGTCTCCCCTGCCGATTGCGGATTCGAGAACGCTGCGCTGAATGTGATGAAATTTGAAATTTAAAAATCTTGCGTTATATCTCTTTTTCTCATCGAGGACTATTTCTTTCGCTCTCCTGAAATATTCTTCACTTTGCTGCGATTCCCATCCGAACGGAGTATGAGCTTTGGGAACGAACCAGCTTACGGCGGCGTTTATACTTGCAGCTTTGCCGCATACTTTTTTCCGTAAAATCCCAAGTTCAAAACAAAGTTTAACGATATTTTTTATGTCATCTTCCGTTTCGCCAGGAAGTCCCGCCATAAAATACAGTTTTACTGTTTCAAACCCGTTTTTATAAGCTTCTTCTACTGCGGCAAAAAGATTTTCATCTGTAATCGGTTTGTTTATAACCTTTCTCATTCTTTCGCTTGCGGCTTCAACAGCAATCGTCAAACCGCTCTTACGCACAGATGCAGCGAGTCTGGGCAAAAGTTTCAATTGAACATCAACGCGTAAACTCGGCAGAGATATTCCGACTCTGCGCGGCTCGAAATATTCATTCAGCAAATTTATAGTCTCTTCAAGATATGGATAATCTGCCGTCGATAAACTCAAAAGGCCGATTGTATCGAAACCTGTCGCTTCATAAGCTTTTTTGGCAATGTCTAAAATTCGCTGCGGTTTTCTGAAACGCACTGGTCTGCGGCAAAAACTCGCCTGGCAGAAATTACATCTGCCGGGGCAGCCTCGCATAACTTCTATACTGATTCGTTCGTGAACAGGCTGCATAAAGGGAACAATTGGTTTTTCCGGAACGACAGAATTATCCAAATCGTCAACAACAGCATCTGAAATTTTTGGCGGTGAATTTTCATAAAGTGATGGAACATAAATAAACGGAAATTTTTCCGCTGCCTTTTTCAAAATATCTTTCTTTGAATTGCTTTTATTCTCAATCAAAAATTTTGATAACTCAACAACTGCATCCTCGGCCTGACCAAGCAGGAACATATCGAAAAATGGAGCAACAGGTTCACAGCAATTTGCCATTCCCGCTCCGCCCAGAATAATAGGGTATTCTTCACTTCGGTCTTTGCTTCGAAGAGGAATATTCGCCAGGTCGAGCGCGTTAAGCACGCCGGTATAACATAATTCATTAGTAAGGCTGAAGCCTATGACATCGAAGTCTTTTACCGCCGCTTTCGATTCAAGGGTGTATAGCGGGATATTTTTCTGCTTCATAATTTCCTGCGCATCAAGCCATGGCAGGAAAACTCGCTCGGCGGCAATGTCGGGCTGCCTATTCAATACCTCGTAGATAATCGCCATTCCTGTATGGCTCATCCCTATTTCATATGCATCAGGAAAGCACAAAGCTATTCTCAAATCGCATTTGTTAAGGTCTTTTTTTATCTGATTAAACTCGCCTCCGATATAGCGTGACGGTGTCCGCACAAACGGCAGCAATTGCTGTTGTATTAATTCGTCTAAAATAACTGGTTTTTTGTTTTTCATACCCGGCATTTTAACATTATAATTGGAAAAATGAAGTCTAAGAAAATTAAAATCTTACTATTGTCGGCAACGGCTATTTTCATTCTATACCTGATAATGAAACAAATAGAAAGCCGAAGATTTGTATCTATTGAAAGTCCGAACAGGCTTGTGATGAATACAATTGCGAAAATCATCGCTGTGGCACCGGACGAAAAGATTGCGCAATCAAGTATTGATGCCGCTTTCAAAGAGGTATATCGGCTTGAAAAATTGATGAATAGGTTTGACCCCAATTCACAGTTATCACAGATTAACCGTTTTGCAGCTAAAGAACCTGTAAAAATCGATAAAGATCTTTTCGAAATTCTGAAATTATCAATTTATTACAGTAAAGAAACAGCCGGCGCTTTCGATATTACCGTCGGCCCGCTTGTGGATATGTGGAGAAAATGTGCCCAGGCCAATTCGATGCCGACCGAGCAGCAGCTTGCAGATATTAAAAAAATAATCGGTTATGATAAATTGGTTCTCGATTCCAATAATTTTTCAGTTCGATTTACGATAGATGGAATACGGTTAGATTTGGGTGGAATCGCCAAAGGTTTTGCAGCCGACAAAGCACAAGAAATTATGAAAAAATTCGGCGCTGCCGGCGGTCTCATTGACCTTGGCGGACAAATAGCATGTTTTGGAAATCCGAAAAATTCAGATAAATGGATTATTGGCATCCGCAATCCAGTCAAAAAAGATAATAAAATTCTTATGAAACTTGCATTATCAAATATGGCAGTCGCAACAAGCGGAAATTATGAAAGATTTTATAAAATAGGTCAGCAGCGTTTCAGCCACATCTTCAACCCTCAAACCGAGATTAGTGCCGAAGAAATTTCAAGCGTTACTATTATATGCCCAATCGGCAGTGAATCTGACGCACTTGCTACCGCAATAAGTGTAATGGGTATTGAAAAGGGATTAGAGTTTATAGAACAAAGAAAAAATATCGAAGCAATAATTGTTCCCGCTGAAAATAAAAATAAACTCATTAAAAGCAACAATGCGGATAGATATATTTTTACAAAATGATATGGTAAAGATAGTTGATGATATTAAAAATGTTCCGCCATTTCAGCGAAATCAATAAACGTATAACCATTGAGCCAATTATCGGCAATTATCTTTAAATCATCTATATTAACAAGGCAATCTCCGCTGAAATCACCGGGCAGATTTTCAGGACATCTGAATAAATTGTTTACCTGGATTTGCTTTTCCGTAATTCCGCCTCCTGAATAACTAACGATCAAATCCTGATCACTATCATTATCAAAATAAGTAACAGTAATTGAATGTCTTCCCTTGGTGAGATTTCTATTTCCGCTTTTTTTCAAGAGATCATGCAAACCATCATTGTTTACTACCATTACATCATCAATAAACAATTGGCTTCCGTTATCAGAAGAAATGTAAAAAGTATAAATGCTGGCTCTTGGTACATCAATGTAGCCTTTGAACCGAAAAGCAAAATAATCATCTCTCTGGCGCAAGCCGATATCAAAATTATTCGCTTTGCCCTGTGCAACAGGAGTTAGCGAATCAAAATCAGGAAGAGCATTCCATACGCCTTCATAATATTCGTAATTTAAACCGTTATCAGCTCTTGTCGCCCAGCCGATACTTTCGAGCATAGGTTTAATCTCTGGATTTGACATAAACAGATTCCAGCACAGGCCGGTTCGATAGTTTTCTATCATAGGAACGATTGTGCCCTGGTCAATCGCCAGATAATCGCTCCAGTCCGGATCGAATGGGACGTCGAAATTAAAGGCGTCGTAAAAACCTAATGGACCCCACAAGAAATGGCCATAATTATAATAAAAATTTTTCATCGCAGAAATTGATTCGGTCGGAGTGTACGGCATCGAACTAATCGCAGCGGTTGGAGCAACCGTATTGTTGTCCTCGGCCCAAGCTGCCTTTCCCGGCGAGTGAGCGCCGTAACCCCATGGATTATTACTGGAAGTCAGACCCCAAGTATCAGGGCCGTAGCCGGGATAACCCTTGGCCATACAATACGCCCTATCTATTAAAGCAATGTTCCTGCTGTTCTCGAAATAATTGCAGTAGTTGTCCCATTTATTACGAGGATCAAAACCGAGAAAAGAATAATGAGTCCAGAACATTGGCGTCTCAAAATAGCTGACCCACTGGGTATAGCCATAATATCTATTTCCGTTTTTGTAGCCACCTTCGAAGCCGAAACCATCATAATAGCAGCTTGCGGGTATTGGGTGCGTGGGTGAAGCAATCGCAAGAAGATAGACATTCATTGTTTCGCCGCCGCCAAATGAAAAACTTTCATTCCAACCGAAATTAGGGTCAGGCGACCATGACCACCATAGACGCTTGCCGTCGGTTTCATTAGCTCTGCGATACCATTCCCAATCCACGTCCTCATAAAGCTGCGTCGCACGGCTGCGAATTTCAGTTTCAACGGAATCGTCAGAGTCAAAATATTGTCGGCAAACAAGCATTCCCTGAATCATATCGGCAGTTTCTATAATGTCGGAAGCGATAACTGGAACGCCATTGACATAATCAGCAGGAATAATCGCACCGGTCGTTCCATTCATCCAATGCGGCCATGCACCATGATATCTTGGCGCGGTGTCCTGAAGAAAAGTTATAATCTGAAGAACTCTTTGGGCGGCCTGCGCTCTTGTAACAAAACCTCGTTCAGCACCAACGACAATTGTCATCAATCCCATACCAGTTCCGCCGGTTGTTACCTTGTGGCGGTCGTAGGTTGCGAATCTTTCGCGAGCCATTCCGCAATCGGGATGCGCGAAATCCCAAAAATATCTAAAGGTGGCTTTTTGAATAGAAGTCAAAAGTTCGTCATCTGTCATCGTATAAGGTGTGGCGGTAACTTTGGCAGATGCTTCGCCTTCAACCCCGTTTATCTTAGGTCTGACGTAATACCAATAAGGTCTTACATTATCACCTATAAAATTACTATATACTGAAACAGTATGTTCATCCGTATTTATTTTTATGTAATTGCCATTTTCGTATCTGCTTCTGTAAATATAATATCCATCGAGACCCGGGTCAGAAACAGGCTGCCAAACCAAATCTATTCTGCAATCGTGACCTTCGGCATAAAGACCAGTGATGAGGGATTGCGCGAAAATCGGCGAGACAAGAAAACTCAGAATAATCAATATGTAAATTAAGGTTCGCATTTTGAAAAATAAGGGCGCTTAAAAAGCAAGCGCCCTTTAATCAATTCAATTAATTATTGGCAATTCGTATTAAAGACATCGTTGCATTTGAGCCAGTTTTCGGCCATTAGAGCAAAATCAGTAAAATTGACATAGCAATCTTTGTTTACGTCTCCGGCTAAGTAAGACGTGCCGCAGGCCGGGCCTGTTCCGGCAAATATATTATCCCAGCTAACCACTCCACCAGTGCCATTTTCGGAACCCGCATTAATCTCCTGATGCAGATAGACTCTTGCGACAACGGCCGGAGTTGGAGCTTCAAGTACAGCAGAGACATTTTTCCATGTATTGTATGGATCTATCGGATTTGAATCGGTGAGAGCTCCATAAAAAATTCCTACATCATCAGCATAAATCTTACCTTCATAAACCGGGGGATTGCTGTCATACCATTCAACAGAAAAATAGGCATCTCTTCCGTGAAGACCGTTAGCATCATTGGAAGGTGAATACATATATGCACTGAATCTATATTCGTTACCTGCCACAACAGGAATATCCTGATATACAGCAACACCAACGGAATCCGACCAGGTCAAAATAGCCCTGTTATCGAAGAATGCACCTGCATTATTGTGGCACCAGCCATCAGTACCCCAGAAAGTCCAGCCGGGGATTGAAAAACCCGATTCTCCAAACCAACTGACGTTCCCCTGCTCAAAACCGGGATTAACTAAAAGGTTTTCGGCAATTAAATTGCCGGAGGCACACAGGACTAATAACATAATTAAAATTCTTATTTTCATAATTATCCTTCCTTTCAAGAATTATTTCCTTCTTCTAACAAAGAGCAATCCGCCGATTCCGAGTAACGCCATTGTCATCGGTTCAGGAACAAGAACTACGCTTGCGTTATCGAAACAAACCGAACCGCCTGTGTAGCCCCAGTCTCCAGCCTGAACGAGTTGAAAATAAATTTTACCGTGAGCAGCACCTTCTGGAGCTATGCTTGTACCAGAAATTAATTTCCATGTATCAGTTCCATCACCGGGGTCGGATTCACTTTTAGCACCTACGAAACGGCCGATGTCAGTTGAAGATATCGTGGCCCAATTTTCAGCAGTCCATTCAGCCCTCATAACCAAATCCCAGCCTTTGAGTTTATCTGCTGATTTAGTGATAGCTTCCACACTGAATTCGTACTCCTGTCCGACGATCACATCAAAAACATCCTGGTACATACCAACAGAGTCCCACCAAACAAGCATGCCTTTTGCATCCTTTACATATCCTGCATCGCTCATGTGCCAGCCATCAGTACCCCAATATGTCCAACCCGGAATAGACGGATGGTCGCCAAGCCAAGCCACATCGCCTTGTTCAAAGTCTCCGTTTTGCAGAAGATTCGCTTGGGCAATTCCGCACAGAACTACGCCCAAACACACACATAAACTTACATACATTAATTTCGTCATTTCTTTTCCTCCTAATCCTAAATTTCTATTTTTTTACTTATAAACCTATCAACCTTATGACAGGTTTTATACTCCGTCCGATAATTGTCAAAACGTTTTCACAATTTGATTTTAACTTACCTTAATGTTTGAAAGAACACCATTTTGCGGATGGTTTCAACCATTTTGCGACTAAATACTTATATCTGATTAATACCTTTCGAGATTCATCGGATTAAACTTATTTTTTGCGATAATGTACCATGCGCAAACCGATATAAACCCCTTGTTACTGTCAACCCATTCATAACCGCCAGTTTTGTTTGCCGTATATGGCAAGGTTTTCACGTTGACATTATTTATTGTTTTTTCTATGAGGAAGTTATCAAGCTGGTTTGCGTAGAAATATCCTCTCAATTTATCACCGTAAGCAATGTATGCGCAGGCAATATGACCTGTGCCGTCGAGCCAGATGTTTTCGATTTCGAAGTCAGGATAATGATAAAAGCCGGTAACTTTTTTGCCGTTGAATGTGAGAGTTTTTCGAAATCGTAAATCATAATCTGGAATATCGAGCAGTTCGGGATTAGTGCCGTAAGCAAGGACTCGCCATGTGTATAAATCAAGAGGCAAATCTTTTTTATCTTTAAATTGCAAATCTAACCATTGTTTTATCTTTTCAGCAATCTGCAAATCACCTGTGAGTTTGAAAAGAGCATAAGCATCGATGTTTCCTTCGTGATGGCCGCCGTCTTCGTGAAGTCTGCTGTCACCTTTTCGCCAGCCGTGCTGAATGTAACCGCCGCCTGCGAGGTCGTCTTTGTACCACGAGACGAGAAGATTTTTTATCAGAGATGTTATTTCATCATACTTATTAGAATTATATTCTTTCTCATAAAATTTATAGGCGAACATCAGCCAGACCATATCGCCCATCCACCGGTCGGCTTTGCCGATATGATGCCATGCTTTTGCTTTGCAGTTGCCTGTATGTAATTCTCCATCACTGGGACCGTTACAGTCTCTTATCGCGACCCACTGGAAAAACCCGCGAGCCTCGCCATTGTAATAAAAATTTTGCAGAGCAATATCAGTATTATTTTCATCAATTGCATTTGCATACAAATTCAAAATGCGTTCTGCTCGTTCTTTTTCGTTATGTAGCATAAAAGCCATCGCAACAAGCGAATTATTAAAAGTCTGTGCCTCGATATCTTCAAGCCCCATCGAAGGCAGGAGCTGTTTTTCTTTTGAACCGGCGTCCTGTACCTGTTTTAAATATTCAAGCACGAGTTTATCTTCAGGAAGTAGCTTTTCATTGCGCCTTTGCTCAAAGCCGAAACCGGGCAGTTCTCTGTTCGGGTCAAGTACCGGACCAATGAGAGGGAATGTTGACTTTTCATCAGCAGAACCGAATTTTACATTTTTAATTGATACAGTGCCTTTGCCGGCGCCAGAGACAGCAAAATTTAATTTGGAAAGAATATCGAATGAAGAATCTTTGCCGCCCCATCCGTATTCGGTCGAACTAAGGCTAAAAACAAGTTTTGTCCAATTCTTGTATTTATCTTTAAGGCTTATCTTTCTCCAAAAGATTGTTCCGTCATTATCGATGAATTTAATTTCAAGAAATTCATTCGAATCAGCTTTTACATCGAAGATGAGCGGAATATTTTTCGCAGGAAAATCGGGACTGTCGGTTTCAATCATAACCCAGTCTTCATTACCTTGCAAAACATAATCAATTGTCAGGATATTATCTGATTGGCTGAAGTTTATTGTGCCGCCGCTGCTATGCGCACTTTGCCAGGAGTTAAAGTCTGCACAAAAAGCATTACCAGCTAAAAAAATAATTATAAATATTTTAATGTTCATTATTTTCATTTACCTATAATCAAATTATAACTTTTCCCAGATGAACGATTTGCAAGGTCAATATTGTCGAATGCTTTTCTTTCATCTATATGACCATCGACAAACAAAACATTACTGATGCCTTTATTGAGTTTTGAATCGGAAGCTTTATGGAATGTTGCGATACTGTCACCATTGCCATATTTTTGGGCTATAAAATACATATCGTTCCATGCATGGCTGCTAACCTGAATCCCGTCTTTTAATCTTGTTATGGTCCATATATTCTCCTCAGTAAGAAAGAGAGTTGCATAAGGTCGTTTTACATTAGTAACTTTAGGCATTTGTTCTTTATTATTGAGTTCATTTTCTATTGGGTCATTGGGAATACCTGATCCGAGATAACCATTCATACTGTAAGAAAGCCGCGGCTGCATAGAGAGAGTCCGACAGAAGTTTACATTTGCTCCTATACTATTTAGATAATCCTCGTGGAGCGATCTTTTGTTTTTAGTAATATTTGCGAAAGTTGGACAGACGTGTACTCCTTTAGCCTTAAGATAGGGCCAGTAAGGTCCCTGCGGTTCAACACCGGCATCATGCCAGCGGCATTCTTTTTGATGCGCATTCAGATAATCAGGTTCAAATGTTGCTCGGCCGTCGACACAAGTTTTGGGATGCGGAAACTTATTATTGTTTGCTTCAAGATACATAGCTCCTGCAAGGCTGTAATTACGAAGATTGCTTTTACATACAACGCAATTTGCCTGTTCTTTAGCCCGGCGCATCGATGGAATCAGAATTGCAAGCAGTATCGCGATAATTGAAACAACAACCAGCAATTCAACTAATGTAAAACCCGGAATTATTTTTCTGCATTTCATAAATCACCTATATTCCAACCAGTTTTTAGCCAATTTAGAAAAATCTAAATATGTATAACCATTGAGCCAATCGTCCGCCATCAGCTTTACATCATCGAAATCAACTTTGCAGTCGCTCGTGTAATCGCCGGCAAAATCACATCTGAATAAAATATTTACAGGAACCTGTTTTTTGGAAAAGCCGGGGCCGGAGAAACTAACGAGCAATTCTTCAGAGCCGTCCTTTTCAAAAAAGGTAACAGTAATCTGATGTTTGCCGGCGGTTAGATTTATATTTCCACTTCGCTCCTGCATTCCATGCAAACCATCATTATCAACTACAAGATTTTCATCGATATATAATTTGCTGCCGTCGTCGGAATTAGTGTAAAAAGTATAACTACCTGTAGCTGGCACTTCTATAAAGCCGATAAAGCGAAGTGCGTAATTTTCGTCTCGCTGCCGCAACGCAATATCAAAATTATTTGCTTTGCCTTGCGCAACTGGAATCAGAGAATTAAAATCGGGCAGTGAATTCCACGCACCTTCGTAATATTCATAATTCAGACCATTATCCGCTCTTGTCGCCCATTCGATATTTTCGAGCATTGTTGAAATTTCGGGATTGGACATGAATAAATCCCAGCACAGACCCGTTCGATAATTTTCCATCATTACTATAATTGGCCCCTGATCGATTGCCAACTGCCCTGACGCAAACCAGTTTACTGTCGGGTTGAACGCATCGACAAAACCGAACGCATTCCAGACGCTTGCACCGTAATGGTGATAAAAATATTTCATTGCCGTAATCGACTGGTCAGAAGTGAACGCGATCGAACTAAGAGCCGCTGTCGGAGAAATAGTGCCGTTATCTGCATCGCCCGGAGCGTGAGCACTGTAGCCCCATGGATTGACGCTTGCAGTCAGCCCCCAAACATTTTCGCCGTAATCGGTGAACCCTTTGGGATTGTCGATGCAGTATGCGCGATCGATAAGCGCGATGTTTCTGCTGTTCTCGAAGTAATTGCAGTAGTTATCCCATTTATTGCGAGGGTCAAACGTCATAAATGTGTAATGAGTCCAGAACATCGGGGCTTCAAAGCTGCCGACCCATTGAGTATAGCCATAATATCTGATGCCGTTTTTATATCTGTCGCCTGCGCCAATCCAGCCATTGTAATAGCACGACGCTGGAATAGGATGCGTTGGGGAAGCGATTGCCAAAAGATAGGTAATCATTACTTCGTTATAATAATTTGAAATCGGAGCATTCATAATCCAGCCATAGTTCGGCGACCAGTGCCAGTAAAGTATCTCGCTGTTTTCAAAACCATCCTCCGACCGCCGCAGATACCAATACCAGTCGATTCCTTCCCAAAGCTGCGTCGCTTTATCGCGAAGAGATGTTTCGGCTGCATCGTCAGAATTAAAATATTGGCGAACAGTAAGCAGTCCCTGCGCAACGTAAGCTGTTTCAACAAGGTCTGCGCCATCATCATAGGGACTGATAAACGGCAGAGTCTGACCTGTGACACAGTCTGCAAAATGAGCCCAAGCTCCATGATAACGTGAGGCTGTGTTTTCAAGAAAATCGAGAATCTTCAAAATTCTTTGTATGGCATCCTGCCTGGTAATAAATCCTCGCTCGATGCCGATGCAAATAGCCATAAGGCCCATTCCGGTTCCGCCGACCGCGCAGGTATTTGTAATACCACCGGGATAGTAGGTATCCCGTGTAACACCGCTTGAAGGATGAGCATAATCCCAGAAATATCTAAAAGTCGCTTCTTCAACAGAATTTAGTAATTGCTCATCGGTCATCGCGAACGTAGAGCCTGAGACAACTTCGGATCCGGAAGATTCAAAGCCGTCAATAACTGAAGTTACATAATAAAATTCTGTCTGACCATTTAAGCCGACAAAGTCGCTATATAAACTGATATCACAAGCAGCAGTATTGATTTTCGCAAAGGGACCAGTGAATGAGTCCGCACGATAAATGTTATAACTCTGTGAACCACTGACCGGCTGCCAGCTTAAATCGATTCTGCTGTCGTGACCTGCGGCTGAAACAATTGGAATATTATTAGCGAGCCTTAGATTATCGATATATATTGTTCCCGAGTCGCTGCCATAATTTTCAAAGACAATCGCAGAAATATAATCCAGCAAACCGGTATTGAAAGGTGTTATATCAATTTCGATAGTGAACCATTTATTATTTTGCATCGGGACAATGTTTCCGCCTGCCCAATTACCGGGCTGCCAGTTATAACTCCAGATGCCTATTATGCCGTTTGGCTGAAACAAGGCCTGACCTGCTGGTACGAAAACATCGATAAGCATTTTGTTGTAGCCTGCAAAATTGTAATTCAAACCGTTTTGCATTATTTCGACTTTACGGTTAGTCTGGTTTGTCCATGAAAGTTTCAGCACATATCCGCCATTGGTCGCAAACGGTGCTCCCGCAACTCCGCCCTGAATTTTTTCTATAGTGTGTATATTGCTGGATGAAACAATGAGATTCGTTTCAGTAGGTTCATAACTTGCGACTATAACTTCAGCAGCGGCAGCAATCGAAGCCCAGCTCAATATAATTGCATATAAAAATAATTTTTTCATCATACAGCACATAAATTCTTTCTCCTGTACTCGACAGGACTTATTCCTTCGACGTCTCTGAAATATCTGGCAATATGATTTTCCAAAAAACCCAGTTTAACTGCTATTTCGGAAACACTGTCAGGCGTTTCGAGCAGCATCCTTTTTATCAGATGCACTCTGGCAATTTTAATTTCCTGATGAATCGAGCTTTGCAAAGTTTTTTTAAATCTCCGTTCAAGCTCTCTTCGCGAAACCGAAACAAACTCCGCTATTTCGCTGACTTGTATCGGTTTTCGAACATTGCTCCGGATATACTCCAGCGCCCTGGCAACCACGATATCCGTTATATGGTTATTGTCTGAATCCATAAAGATTTTCGGCAAATCATACACTATGTTTTCTGTACATTTTCCTGCTCAACCGTAAGAGCTTCCAATGAAGCACGTTTTCGTTTTTCAAGTAAATCCTTAATTTCATAAGCACGCTGTTCTGTAAGCGGGTATTTGATCAATAACAAAACGCTTATTAAGCACATAACCGACGGCAAACCGATTTCCCAGAACCGAAGCCAAAACAGCGTTGACTCGGACTGAATCGCAAATTTTGCATCAAAACCCGTAGCTTTCAGAAGAATGCCGGAAATAAGAAGGCCTCCTGCTATTCCTATTTTCCACCACCATCCGTAAACCGCCTGATAACTGCCTTCCCTGCGTTTGCCTGTTTTCAATTCATCTTCATCGCAGATATCTGCAAGCATTGCATAAACAAGTGAAAACAATACGAGCATTCCCAGGGACAATGAAGCTGTCGGAATCAAAACAAGCCACGGATGCACTTTGCTGTAACATACTATTTTAAGAGAATTGCCCAAAGCCATAATTATTAAAAACAGCATTACAGTTTTAGATTTACCGATACGCGTTGCTATATAAGTCATAACAAAAACGCCCGGCAGAGAAAGCCCTGCCCATAATGTTCCTGCCCATCCCATAAGAACAGATGCGTTTGCTTTATCGCCTCCATAAACATAATACAACATTATGTATTGGCTAAACCCATTAACAAAATAAAAACCAATTGTTACCGGAAGTACTATGGCAAGCAGCCAGATAAACGTACGATTTTTTGAAGTCATGCTGATACTGTCCCAGAATTTGACTCTTGCCTGATGTTTGACTTGCTGTGTCTTTCTTTCCTTGCATATAAACGAGCAAACAAGACCTCCGAACAGCATCAGACCTCCCATAAAGTAGCCAACGTATTTCATTCCTTCCACTTCATCTTTGAATACTTTCCGAGTTGCGGCAAAATAAAGCCATGGAGTGGTTAGAGCGCCGACATTTATGAAGAAGCTGCCATAAGCAAATAATCGTGTTCTTTCGTGATAATCGTCTGTCATTTCAAAACCAAGCGCACCGCGCGGCACATCGTATATTGTCGCTGCTGTAAAGAAAAATAACGAAACGACCATAATGTAACCGAATGTAACATACTCACTCCAGCCTTTGGGAGCCATCCATAGAAGCGTAAAAGCAAGGCCGAGAAGAAATGCGCCAAAGAATATATATGGTATTCTTCTTCCGAATTTCGAACGTGTATTGTCAGATAAGTTGCCAATCATAGGATCTGTAAACGCATCCCATAATCGCGGAACAAATTGCGCAACACCAAGGAGTATAGGATTTAATCCCAACCCTGAATTATAAATCAGCAGTGTCATATTACTGAAAGAATTCACCGCAACATTGGTTGACATCCAGCCCAATCCGTATGCAACCTTCTGTTTGACAGGAATCTTGTCTTTACTTTCCGTAATATGATGATCCATTCGAGTCATTTTTTCACTTTATAAACTAATTTTTATCGTATTATCTTCTTTGTTTAATAACGCTTTTAGTTTTTTAGTATCTATGGATGCGCCTCCCAGACGGTATGGATTATTTTGTCTGCTTAACTCAACACCTGTTCTGTTAATTTCTATTCCTCTTATGCCTCGTTCATTTCCGCTTACTTCGTATATCATCTGGACACTTCGTCCCGCCAACTGCATTTGCACATTCAAACCCTCGAGTTCTTTGGGCATCACAGGATCAAATGTATATTTGTCAAAATCTTTACGAATTCCGAGCAAATGAGAGATTACATACCTGACAAATAATCCCGGACCGCTTGAATATATTCTCCATCCGCCTTTGAGCGGTATTATACCTGCGAGCAAATCGTCGTATCTTCTGTTCGCTTCATAGCGATTCATAAATCCTGCATCGCTGCTGCTGTAATAACAATTTGATTGCCGCACATTAGCCTGTGGAATTACTTTCTGTATGTCTATAGGAACAGCTTGTCGTAACGTTTTCACAAATAATTCAGATTGCCCCATACAAGCCAATGCTTCCGCATAACGTAGATGTGCATGAGTGTACATCAGGCCGATTTCACGCCCGAAGAATGGGCAGCTTTCAGCCCTTTTAAAATATCGCTGCAATCCGCCGTGATATTTTGGAGAACGGTCCATCAATCTTGCACCGTCTGGCCCTTTAAGATGCTGGGCTACCAATCCCAGATGTAATTTCGCCTGCTGTTCTGTAAATATTCCGCTGATTATTCCCCGGGTCATAGGTAATAAGCTGTAATTTACGCCGGTTGATTCGTCCGACGGATGAAGCATTAACTCTATTTGTCCATTTTGATTGACATAACCGAATCCTGCTGTAACGCCGTCCCGAAGCAGAAAACGATTGAAATCATTTTTAATAGCATCACAGAGATTTTCCAATTCTTCTGCGATTTTTTCATAACCTGCCCTGCGGCATATCTGGGCAAATTCTGTGAACGCATGAAAACTTAAAATTACTGTCCATGAACTGATTAGTTTATTTTTTAATTCCGGATTGGCGGGCTGCATCGCATCATTCCAATCGCCGCCATCATAATTTACAAGAGATGTATTATGAATGAATCGGTTTGCTTTGATATGTTTAATAGCACGAAGAATATGGTCTATGATTTTGCAAGGCTGAGATTCTTCATAATACGGCAGCTTTTGATTGAGAAAATCGTAATCTTCGCTGCTGCGAATATATTGACTTGTTGCAAGTATCGGCCAAAGAATTACATCGCCGTGAGATTCGTGATTTCTTATTTCTTTGTATCTGTCAAACATCCACCATTGAGACCAATTGCCATTTATATTTTGATTCGAGAATACTTTGCAAAGGATGTCCCTAACAGAAGAATACTGCTCCATACTCAATAGCATCTCTACAGGGCCCTGGCATATATCACGTGTGCCCCATGCTGCCCCGCCGTACTGTTCCAGTCCGTGAGGCGAAAGATAATGTATCTGCGAGTTATGGATGAACCATGGCAGAATTTCGCTTATCTCATTAATTGATGACCTGGTTTTATTTTGTAAAATATTTAAGTTATAATTGTGTTTAATTTTTTTAATTGCGTTTTGTTTAACAAGTCCGCCGCAAATAGTCATTAAAAATTCTTTTGCTGCTGTCAATTCAACATTCAAAAATTGCATCCCCCTGCTTTTTCCATCAACGAAAAGCAATTCATCGCCGCCAACTTGCTTAATTGTTTCGGAATTCTCAAACTGAAATGCAAAGAAACCATCAGGATACATCTTGGATAGTAAACTTTTTCCCCCTGGGATAAACTTCAATATCCTTGCACCATTTTTAATATCACTATCAAGCTGCCAGTTATGCTCGGAAGTAAGTTGATTTGTTATAAACCATTCCGGTGCTTGTCCGCTAAGCACACGAAGATGGAGAGTAATTTCTGCTCTATCTTGTGCAGCAGAAGAAATAATCTCAAATAATAAATTGCCTCGTTTGTATATCCATCTGCATCCATTAAGAGTCATCTCAAATACCGAAGGAATTCCCAATTGCTGATATTCGCCGTTTTGACGAATAAAAATCCGTTGGCCTGTATGCCGAGGTATGTTCAGGGGGTTTGAATTTAATGTCAAAAATCTATTAAAATTTACATTTCCTTGTGCTATATGAGATTGGAAAACTCCGAACATATAAGCAGTAAAGCTCATTATCGATTCATCTGGCAATAACCCGCTGCCTGTTTTTAAGATATGACCGTGAGGCCGTTCGGACAGGAGCTCTTTGGTTCGCAAAACAACATGACTATTTTCTCCATAAAAAAATGAAAGCAATTCGTTGTTTGAAAATTCGCAATGCCTGCGTTCACCCGTGAATAATTTATTCAATTCATCGTCAGTGAGGTCTTCTGAAATAAATAAATCCGATTCGGAGAACAAACTTTTCACAGGCTCCTGGTAATCGTATTCATCCGACCATGGCTGAACAGAGATATTTTTAAGTTCACAAAGTCTCGTATCAATCATCATTAAATCGTCTGATGAGGTAGGAACTACATGATTGGGACAGTAAACGCCAAAAAAACCTAAACTGCGGCTATGGCCGGATTCCAGAATAAATGGTTTTTCCTGTAGCGCCGCAATCGCAAATTCCTGCTGGCATAATCCATCTAATTCAGATGCCGACAACGCCTTAGGAATTCCTGTTTGTTTAAAGGCTTGGCCGAAAAACTGCATACCATCTGTTGAAAAACTATTTGTCTGAGAAATCGATCCTAAAGCCAACCATGGAAAGCTGCCGGAACCATGCTCATTTTGTCGGCAGCATACAATTTGTCCGTGTTCCTGATGACTAAGCGATGTATAATCAATATATTGACTTATATACAACTCATTTTTTTCGTTCCCATCTGCAGATGATAAACCAACATCCTGTACATACAAAATATCAAGTTCTAATTTTTTTGCATTTGTATTTGTATTTGTAAGATGTACATCCCAAAGCCAGGAATTTTCTTTTTTCGCAAGAAGCAGTCTGCACGAGTACAGTATTCCTTCAACTTCACCTTTAATTTCGAATGTATTTTTATTTATTATGTGATTGCTGAAACTTTTCGGCCCAATCATTGGAACCGCCTTTATTTTATTACCGCGTATTCTCAAATATAAATTACTGCATCCCGGCTCAAGAGGACTGCCGGTCAAAAGATTTATCTGTACTAATCCCTGTTCGATATTTTTTATACTGCCATTCTCAAAAATAGAGAATTTCAGACCGGCAGAATTTCTCAAGCTATGAACCTGCGGCTTCTCAATCAAAATGTTGTCTTTTAAATCCATAGAATACCTGTATCAGAATTTTCCCTTAAAGCCTGCTCTTGCAAGTCCCTGTTTGACATAGTGATTTTTCATCATCAGTTTCCAAACAAGACCTGTACGAGCATTTTCTATCAATAAAAGCATAGGTCCCTGTGCAATTCCGATTACCTGATCCGAAACCCAATGCTTATCAATATCAAAACCATCCCAAAAACCATAACCGCCATCATCAACTGATTGCCAAACGGTTTTGCCTTCGATTTTTAACTTGCGCATTTCGCGAAGAGCTGAAATTGCATCGCTCTGTGCAAAAGGAAGCGACATACCAGCACCATAAGGATGCAGCGTACCGTATTGTCCCTGGTTGTCATTTGCTCCGCGCGGCGGATGACCAAGCACAACATATTTGTCGTCTGGTCCGCTGCCGGCGGTAATTCCCCAAAGATTTTGGCCATAACTTTTATATTCAGAGCAATTGTCACGACACCAATCACGGTTTGCCAAAACCGCTCTGCGAGTATTTTCAAACCAATCAACGTCAAGCGAGTCAACGCCGGTTTTCTGAAAATCATAGAAACAATGAGCAAACATATAAGTAAATAATGTGCCGGGATGCGAATAAATAAACGGCTGACCGTCTTTATATTTTCCAATAGGCCGATTCCAGTTTGTCATCGTTTCAGGAGCAAGACGATATTGGGCATTCGGTGCGGACTGGCCGAGCAAAACAATTAAAAGAGTTTCATCGGTGTACCAGTCCCAGGTTTGTTTTTCGAACTGGTTTTTATCAATATCATAAGCCATGTAAACCTGACCGTTTACAGGATTTACATAAGCGGACCAATTGGCTTGCGCAAAAATTTGTTCCGCGGCCTGTTTTACTTCGCCGCCGAAATATTCGGCCGCAACTATCGAGCCGGCAATCATTAAGGCGGTATCAATCGTTGAGGTTACTCGTTCATAACCCAGGTTTGTTGTATTGCCGTCATTGAAATCAATAAAATGACAGTAAATGCCTTTATATTGAGCATTTGATTTTTCCAAAGTTCGTAAAGCATTTAAGGCTCGTGTCTTAGCTTGTTCAAATGAAACATATCCTCTTTTCACACCAATTGGAAGCGCAGCCAACCCAAATCCCAGAGAAGCAACACTGCAAACCTCTTTTCCTGTTCTGTCACGAATCAAACCTGAATCAGGATTTGCTTCTTTCCAGAAAAATTGAAAAGACGCTTCGCTGATTTCTTCAAGCAACCGTTCATTATCGGCGGTGAACGCCGCAAAGCAACTACAGGCAAGCAGAACATTTACAAAGAATATGTAATGTTTTTTATTCACCTTCTCTCCAAAAATTTACTGACTATCGTGTTTTCCGCAGCCGCACGAATCACGAACTATAAGCCGAGCTTTTAATACAACTTTCGATGGTTCAGAAACCTGCCCAGATTGCCTATTCAGAATCATTCTTACAGCGATTCGGCCAATTTCTTTTGTTGGTATGCGCATTGTCGTTAGTTTTAATCTGCGATGAATCGCGATATCAGAATCGTCGAAACCTATTACACCAACTTGTTGCGGAACCTTAACTCCTTTATCCATAAGAGCATCAATGATACCGCACGCAATATCGTCATTACCGGAAACGATACCATATCGCTCATTGGGCTTAATAAGAGGAGATATCTTTTCGAAGGCAAGCCGATAACCCTCATCGTAACTGTAATTGCTGCCAAAGAATTTTTTGTCATTAGCATCTATTTTTATGGATGCGAGCGCATCAGCGAAACCTCTTGCGCGAGCTGTTGTATCGACATTGTGTTCGGAACCACCGACGAAAAACACGTTTGTAATTCCGTGAACATCTATGAAATGGCGAGCAGCTTCAAAAGCACCTAATCTATTGTCAACCAGTATGTTATCGAGCCGCCAGAGATTTACATCTTTATCAAGAATTACCAGCGGGCCATTAATATTCCCAATGCCTTCGAGCACCTGGTCGTATAGTTCCGAAAGCATAAGTATCACGCCATCGGTTCGGCCTTCAGAGTTAACCTTTTTAACAACATCGATTTGCGACTCGGCGCCTTTTGCTTTCAAAACCATAATATTGATGCCGTTTGCCTGGGCTTCTTCGTGGGCGCCTTCCATTAACATCGCGAAATACTGGCCTTCGAAATCTGGGACGATGAGGCCAATTGTGTCATTTCTTTTCCTGCTAAGGGCTTGCGCGCGACTATTTGGATGAAAATCGAGGCGGCGGATTGCGTTTTCGACTTTTTTTCGCGTTTCAGGCGCAACACGGCCAAGATTATTTACCACACGGGAAACGGTGGAAATCGAGACGCCAGCAGTCTTTGCGACGTTATGAATTGTTATACTTGTTGTTTCTGCTTCCATTCATTTACCTCAAAACTTGAAACTATCAAACCTATGAAAGCCTTTTTACAATATTCTTAAATAATTGTCAAGACAATTATCAAAAACCCTGTTTTTAGCATTTTTTACTTGACTTTTGTTTGTAAAAACGTTTTTATAAAATATAAATTCCAACTATTCACGAATTTCAAAAAAATGCAAAAAAAGTGAAAAAAAAGAAGGATTTTGCCATGAAAACAACGATTTTAGCGATCATTTTGGTATGTTTTTCGACCTGTTTTTCAGGTAGTATAGAATCTATTAAAGCCAGTTCTCAGCAAAATGAACTTGCCTCGACAATGGCAATAGATGGCAAAATGGATACCCGCTGGTCGAGCGATTTTAATGATAATCAATGGCTGCAAGTCGATTTCAACTCCCCTGTCGAAATGGTCGGAGTTCGGCTGCATTGGGAAACCGCTTACGGCAGAGATTATGAAATTCAAACTCTCTGCGATGACGGGGTTTGGCAAACGGCAAGCAAAATTCAATATGGCGACGGCGGTGTTGACGAAATTTATTTCGGCCTAAGAAAAACCAAAGCCATCAAATTTGTCGGATACAAACGCGGAACAGACTGGGGATACTCAATCTGGGAAATTGAAATTCTCGGGAAAGAAAATCAAATCCTGGCAAACGCATCATCATCCGCTTTTAATAGTTATCCCCAAAATGTGCTCGACGGCAAAAGGGAAACTTACTGGAAGCCGAGCAGCAAAGAAAACTCATATCTTGAACTTGTCTTTCCACATAAAATGTTAATCGGGGGAATTCAAATCAATTGGGCGCAGCAGCACTCCCCTGCCTGCAAAATTGAAATTCCTGCTTCAGACAATAATCAATGGCAGACTATAATGAATAAAAGGGCGGGAGTTAACAATAGCGAGGATTTATTTTTCCCCGCTATCGATACAGAAAAGCTGCGGCTTGTTTTCGATAACGAAATTGCCTGTGTAGCAGATATACAAATTAAAGGAGCAAGCGAGGCGTGGACACCAGTCAGGCATTTTGAAATGCTCGCACAACGACTGCCAGATGGGATTTTTCCGGGGTGGCTCAAGCGTGAGCAAAACTTCTGGACTGTTACCGGTCTTGCTGATAGTTTTAATGAATCTCTTATAGATGAATATGGAAGGATAGAATCCGGACTTAGAAATTTCAGCACGACACCGGCAATCATAATCAACGGCAAAATAGAATCCCCAAAAAGTTTTATGTTCGAACAGTCGCTTTTGCAGAGATGGGCACCTATTCCAACAGTGAAAGGACAAAGCCATCAAATCAATATTGCAATCACCGCAAACACAATCGAGCCTGATACGACAATTGTGCTTTACTCGATGACAAACAGAAGCAAAGAGGAGTGCGATATTTCTTTTCTGCTTGCCGCAAGACCGCTGCAAATAAACCCGCCCTGGCAGTTCGGCGGATATTCTTCAATCAATAACGCAGCGTGGCAAGACAGCGACAATACTTTAATTCTCAATCAGAGACCCGCGATACGCTTTTATCCCACACCGTCATTCGTTTCGCTTTACAGCCAAAAGCCGAATTTCGAATCTATGGATATAGTCGAGTGCCTTGAAAACAAAACAACCGATGGAAATTCCGTTTCTTCGCCAGATGGAATAATTTCGGCAGGAGTGAGATATGATTTACATTTTGCGGCAGGTGAGACAAAAACAGTTCTGGCAATTTATCCAAATTCAGATAGTTCAATGATTTCAATCAGCGGCAATTATGAAGAATTTTTTAAAATCGAAATAAACAAATCGCTTGAATACTGGAAGCGGCTGACAGGCGACTGGGATATCAATATTCCCGACAGGAAGCTGGTCAATATCATTCGCTCGAATCTGGCTTATCTTTTGATTAACGCAGATGGGCCTGCGACACAGCCCGGCTCACGGAATTACAATCATTCGTGGATTCGCGACGGGGCAATCAGCGCAACTGCAATGATGCGGTTCGGGATGATTGATTTCGGCAAAAATTATCTGCAATGGTTTACGCAGTTAATTAAGGATGACGGGTTTGTCCCGTTTATCGTGGAAACAAAAACGGGCAAGCCTGTGGGATTTGCGGAAACATGGGGTGAATATGATTCTTTTGGAGAATACGCGTTTCTTGTTCGTGAAGTTACGGAAATAACTGACGACAACAATATCGCCAATACCTGTTGGCCGAGATTAAAAGCCGCAATGAAATATATGGAGAACCTTCGCAATCAGCGTTTGACTGAGCAATACAAAGGAACGGAATACGAGGGAATTTTGCCGCAGTCGAACAGTCATGAAGGATATTTTCCTGCAAAGCATAGTTACTGGGACGATTTTCTTGCTTTAAAAGGATTGCAGGATGCTCAGATAATCGCACTAAGACTCGGGCTTAAAGATGACGCTAAATGGCTCGCCTGTTTTGAAAATGAACTTCGCAGTTCTCTGCTCGACTCAATATCAAAAGTTCAGAAGCGAGACAATCTTGATACCCTGCCTGCCTGCGCAGAACTCGGGGACTTCGACCCGACATCGACATCGATTGGAATAATGATTGCCGATGAACGAGACCACCTGCCAGCCGCCGCGCTAAAAGCGACGTACGACAGGTATATGCAGGATTGCAAAAAAAGAGCTGCATTGCCTTCGGAGAAAAGAAGCTCATACACACCATACGAAGTTCGCAATATCGGCGCGTTAATTCGGCTTGGAAGAAGCGAAGACGCAAGAATGCTTTTGAATTTTTTCGTGAATGACGGAGTAAGACCGACGGCATGGAATCATCTTGCAGAAGTTGTGCACGGAGACCTTCGCACGCCGAGTTATATTGGGGATATGCCGCATACATGGGTTGGCGCGGAGCTGATTAACGCAATTCGGGATATGCTCGTTTATGAAGACCGCGGAAGGCTCGTCCTTGCGGCCGGAATTCCAGATGAATGGCTTAATAAAAAAATATCTGTGAGAAATTTGCAGACGTTATACGGTTCTTTGAGCTACAGCATCAAACGCGAAAATAATAAAATAATTATCGAAGCAGGCTGCACAAAACTGCCGCCGAACGGGTTTATCGTGCCGGCCGGAACAGAATTTAAATTTAAGGAGATATAAACTTGGTGCCTTCCGCAGTAAAAATTAAAAAATTAAAGCTTAAACAAAAAAGCAATTTATCTTTTAACAATCAATCATTTGTTCAAAATGGCGAAAGTTATTTTATTCTCAGCGGAGAGATGCATTATTTCCGAATCGATGCAAAACTATGGTCTAAGCATCTTCGAATGATAAAAGAAGCAGGTCTAAATACAGTTTCTACTTATGTGCCGTGGTCTCTGCACGAGCAGGTTGAAGGTGAGCCGGATTTTGGCGGAAAGTACGCGGAAAATCTGAATCTTGAAAAATTTATAGAGCTTTGCAGCAAGACAGGGCTGAATCTTATTTTGAAGCCGGGGCCTTATATCCTTGCGGAACTTGCAATGCATGGGATACCGAAATGGTTTTTCGAAAAATATCCGGCGGCAATGGCGTGTGATTTCAACGGCAAACCTTATCTAGTAAAATACACCTGCCTTGTTCATCAGGATTATACGAGGAAGGCAATGCAGTGGTATGACGCGGTTATGCCGCTTATCGCAAAGAACCAGCTTTCAAACGGCGGGCCTGTTGCGATGGTGCAGGTTTGCAATGAGGTCGGGCTTTTTCAATGGCTCGGAGGAAGCGGCGATTACAGCCCGGCATCGCTAAAGGAATATCGAAAATATCTCCAACAGCGATATAAAAATATCAGCGAACTTAATAATCATTACGGAAGCAATTATTCGAACTTCGACGATGTAAAAGCACCGGCAGGAAAAGCTGTTACTAAAGCAAATCATCTTGCGTATCGGGACTGGGAAAGTTTTCACAGAGATTTTTATGCGGAGTATATCGGCAGGATGATAAAGGAAATCCGCGCGCGAAATGTTGATGTGCCGCTGTTTCATAATGTGCCGGGGTGGGTTTATTCGCGAGCAAAGAGCATGCCTGTTTGTTTGTCGATGTATCATAAGCTGTCGCGGCTGTATCCGGATATTCTGCTGGGGGTTGATCATATTCCGGAAAATCCATCATACCGAAATTTTCACGATGACAGGCTAATTAACGCATTTACGAAGGCAATACAGGGAAATCGCGGTCCGACTTATATCGCGGAACTCCAGGCGGGAACCCGCGAGGCGAATGTGCGAGTTTATCCGAATGAAATGGAATTGTTCTATAAAGCATGCCTGGCGAACGGCGCGACGGCGATGAATTTTTATATGTTCAGCCAGGGACAGAATCCTGACGGCTGGGGAATTTACGATTCATCGTTTTATCTTCAAACGCCTTTAAATGTGCGGGGTGAGCCTTCGGAGCATTATACTGTGACGAAAAATATCGGCGAGTTCCTCAGAACGCATGGTCAAAAGATTTGCGAATGTCAGAATAAGGCATCGCAGGCGCTGATGTTTTATCCACCTTATTACTATCGTGAATTTACGAATCCGCTTTTTACGGGGGAAAATCTCGATGACTGCTCGCTCGGAGGATGCAGACTCGATGAGCGGATTGTTACAGATGAACTGCTTTTTGAAAGTCTCGGGAAACTGCTCGCGATGGATAACCAGGAATTTGACGCGGTCGATGTTACAAATACAGAGACGACGCAACTCGAGGAATACAAACAAATCTGGGCGGCATGTACGGAAAGAATGGATGCGGACAGTCAGCAGCGATTACTTAATTATGTGAGGCAAGGCAGACATTTGATTTGTTTCCCAACTTTGCCGAAATTCAATCTCGACGGTAAAAGGTGCAGCGTGCTTGCGGATGGATTGAATGTTCAAAGCGAACAGGTGCAAACTGAAAGCGATGGAATGATTAGCTGGATTGAGGCAAAAGAAGAAATTCACGCAATTAGTTACATTGAAACTTTCAATGCAAAGAACGGCAAAGTGATTGCGCAAACACGAGAAAAAAAATCCTGCTGTGTAAAAGTTAATTGCGGCAAAGGTTCGGCGGTTGTCTTCGGGAGCGGCTTTATGTATCAGGCGGCTGCGCATAAATTTGCATGGCAGAATTTAAGTCTTAATGAAAATTTCAGAGGGCCGATTACGTGCGATAATCCGCTTATAATCACACGAACACGATTGAATAAAAAAGGCGGCGGACATTTCTTTATGTTGAATTATCATAATCAGCATCTTGAAGGGAAAATTTCTATTAATAGTAAGAAAATCGCTTTGGCGCCATTTAGCGGGTTGATAATGCCATTTGAGCGACTTTGATTTTTTGGAGGATTATCAAATGAAAAGCAAATTATTCTTTTGCGGATTGATTATGATTGGCTGCTCAAATGTTTTCGGCAATCCACGATGTTCAAGTCAGGACGAAAAGTATTTGCGGCAGATTCTAAGAGAGACGTGGGCTTATCTTGATAATCATCTCGCGAAAGAAACAGGCTTTCCTACCGATTCACAGCACACCGGCGGCACGACCAATACGACGAACATCGGTTTATATCTTGCCGCTATAGGGCCTGCGGAGAAAATGGGGCTTATATCCCGAGCAGATGCGCTTGAACGTATAATAAAAATTACCGAGTCCGTTAAGAAAATAGAATCTCGAAACGGGTTTATTTATAACTGGATTGACGTCGGCGGCGATACGAAAATGGGCGAAGGCGTTATGGCAGTTTCAGATTTCAATAAACTTATCACCGGATTGATACTTGTTCGACAATTTTTTCCGGAACTGGCGGACTGGGCTTCGCCATTGATTGAACGCGTTAACTGGAACGTACTTTATGATAAACAAAGCGGCAAAACTTATTGGGGTTATGATATAAAAAATGATACGCCTGTCGGTCTCGGCAATTTCTGGCTTGCGTCGGATTGCAGGCTGGTGATGTTTTATATGATTGCAAGAGGGCAGCCTGTGAAAATCTGGGACGATGCGAAACGTGTGAAGGTCTGCGTTGAAGGTTTAACTTTTTACGAACCGGGGTATGGATTCGGCGGGCTGTTTATGTCGGCTATGGATGCTATATTTTTAGACCCGCCGAGCAGAGAAGAAATGGGCAGTATTATCGGCGACTTTGCATGGCATCAAATTACGCAGGCAAAAGACCGAGATTTAAAAGTTTGGGGATGGTCGAATTGCAATATACCTGGAAAGGGTTACACCGAAGGTGGTTATCTGCCGTGGCGGGTTGTGACGCCGCACGCATCGGCTCTTGTGATAGAATATTATCCACAGCATGTAATCAAGAATTTACATCGGCTCGACGAGATGGGAATGACGGCGCCTATAATCGAAAATAAAAATTTTGGCTTCCGCGATTCAATTGATTTAAAAACCGGCAAAGTCGATGACCGATATTTATCGCTCGACCAGGCGATGCTGTTTTTGTCTTTGACGAATTATCTTGAAGACGGAATGGTGCGAAAATATTTTGCGAAAGATACGATGGTAAAAACGGGTTTTGAAATTTTAGGCAGCCGGTTGTCGGAGAATCCAAGCCTAATAGAAAAATGGAACCGGCGAGATGCTTCAGAGCCGCAGCAATTGCCGCCAAAGAAATCATCGGATTTTGTTATGGATATGAAACAGCCGAATGAACTTGAATTGAATACTAATGTTTGGGGCGGCGGAAAGATTGAAGCGAAATTCGCGGAAGAAGGTTTGATTGCAGAATTTGATTTTGGCAGCGAGAAGGAAAGCGAAGCTAACATTGAGATTTCCTTTCCGGAAATCGATATAAGAAATCTCAACAGTATCGAAGCAGTATGCAGCGGCAGTTGTAAAGAAAATTTCGGAGGTATGAGACTTTATTTGTATGATGACCAGGGACAATCACAATATACCTTCATAGATGATATTAAACCGGAAATGAAAAAGTATATCATTTTCGAATCTTCAATTTATGGGATGCTCGCAAAATCTTTTGCGGTCAATAAGTTTGTAATAAAACTTTGGGCTAAACCATGGTACTACACAAATCAGCGCACCACCGCAAAATCAGGTAAACTCGTTATTGAAAAAATTATTTTTAAATAAAAAGATGAAAACCTGAAAGCTCTCACCTTTTTGTAACATTCACAAAATCTATAGCCTGCTCACTGTAGCCGGACTGGTTCTATTCGAAGGGTCAGTAAACCATAGTTTATCGTTGCGAGGCGTATCAGGCGAACCTGTTGAGTCATAGAAGAACATATCTTCCTTTTTCATTTTAACAGCTCGGCCATCGCAGAAAAGTACATTCGCTCCTTCAAAATGACGGTAATAAACAACCTGCCAAAAGTTTTTATCTTTATATCGTTTGGTATCGCTTCCGGCCTTATCCCACAAGGTTTTGTAATTTGCCTGGTTTTCTAAAACCCATATATCCTGTGAATCGCAAAAGAAAACTTTTTCAGATGGTTTTTTGATTTTGTTAACAACTAATCCACGCCAATGCGGAGGTGCATAAGGTATATTGCTGGCAAGGAGAAACTGCTCTTTCGTTTCTCGCCATGTCCAATCAGACATGTTATAACCATAACTGACTTTATTGGTTATTTTCCAGACGTTTGGATTACGAAGCTGCAAATCAGTAGGACACATATATTTATCCTGCATCTGATAACCATCAACTGCGGCTTTGCCCTGACTATTAGCCAATCCCATATACTTTAGAAAAGCGACATTTACATTCCACGAACGTTCTCCGTCTTTTACCACAGTCATGTCGCAAGCGGGTACGTAGCGGCCATTGAAATCATTTGCGTAAAGTATGTTGTTCATACCGATGGTCTTAAGCTGATTTAGGCAAACCACTCTTTGCGCACTGCCTCTTGCTTTGTTCAAACTTGGAATAAGGATAGCAAGCAGCATAGCAATGATAGAAATCACCACTAAAAGTTCGACCAATGTAAAGCCATTTTTTTTACGCATAAAACGCCTCCGTTTCTTGCAATATTTACAAATTGAAGTGAACACCGGCTGTTCGCAACCGGCGTCCACTTCTTAAAAAACTTATTTACGGCGACGAAGTAATAAAGCGCCAAGAGCAAGCAAAGATAAAGAAACCGGCTCCGGAACTGCGATTACATCATCAACCAAAAACGCAGGAGTCGCAGCTGTGCCTTTAACTACGAAATTAAACTGAACGGCAGGATCTGTAACCTGGAAATCAAAGCCTGCGTAAGTCCACGTATCGGCGCTAATGCCGGCTAAACTTGTGCCGCCACCCCAATACCATGAACTCCAGTCCGGTGCAAACATATCAACGCCAACCGTTCCGCCTGTTCCGTCACCTTTAAACCAACCGCCGACATGATAGTAGCCGACAGGCAATTGTCCCAGCGTGTATGTCAGAGCCACAGCAGCACCGCCTATTCCCTGGCTGTCGTCAATTTGAAAAGAAGCTGAACCGGTACGTGCATCAAGGGTGACAACTTCAGTGTTTGGAATATAATTCCAGTTCCAGCCTTCCGTCCAAAGACCAAAACCCGTTGGCATTTCTCTGCCGTAACCGTCATCAGCATGAGATTCAAAACTGCTGTTATTCAGCAGATTCACTGCCGCATTGCCAACAGCGGCTGTTACAAGAACAACTACAACCATAACCAAAATCTTTCTCATTTTTCTATCCTCCAAATAATTTTTATCGGTTTCACATAAAACAACAATGTTTTAGTGTATTTTTACGGACATCCCGCACATTTATTAAGCCATTCTGATGCAAATGAAGCTAAATCTTTGAAATTGGTGATACAATCTTTGTTAAAGTCGCTTGCTAACAAATCAGAGCCTTTCAATTGAGCATCCAGACAGCTTGAAACAGCCTGATTATCAGCTTTTCTAATTCTAAAGCCAAAAACGTTTACAGCAGCTCCTAAAGAATATTTCAATCTGTGATAACCTTTTGACAGATATAATCGTTTGAAAGGAGTCCAGCCGTTTGCGAAATCCCATCTGCCGGTATCATTAACTGCTGCATAAACTGTGGGACCATCATCAATTTGGAATCCAACTTCTCCGATTGGTCCGCCCGGTGTTCCATCATTGCCGGGGTCTGCATTGTAAGCACAATTTATCTCATAAAATCCCGCATTGGCATCACCAACAACATACAATTCATAAGTAACCCATTCGCCGGGAACAACCTGAGCAAGGATACCATAGAGCCCGAACATATCCGACCATGTACTTACAAATGGGCCAGTACCTATGCGATTTTTTTCGTACGCAAACGAACACCATGCCGGATTGAAATCGGTCCCTACCCGCGTATCACCCGGAAGAGGATAAGCCTGTGGAACCAGAATACCTTTATCTACCAGCTGCAAACCTGCAAGGCCGCCGCTTTTTATTTGTATGCTTATTCCTCTTGATGAATCAAGACCCGGAATCATTGCATAGTTTTCATTAATAATATAATTCGAATCAATCGGATTATGTCCGGCAAGAGTAACCACATATTCAACCGCAACTGGTTCGTCCGGGCCGCTTTGGGGCGGAGTACCAATTACATTGAAATCACAGATACCATTGCCATAGAGATATACATCATAGACACCCTGACTGAAATTAGTACCGTTGTCAATATTAACACCACCAATAACAGCAAGTGTCGGAGTAGTAGTGCCGGTTTTCGATGCATAATCAAGGAATAGTGTTCCGCTGCCGTCCTGTGTGGAAATTACATTTTCCGGATTCAGCCAGCCGACATAGGTTTTTGTTATCTGCCAGTTTGCTCCTTGCGGAATCTCATCTGGAACAAGCCTAACAGCCCAGCCGCCGACAAATACGTTCCATTTATTGATGCCGTCATTGAAGACACCTGGTGCGCCATCTGTATATTCACCAAAAGGTGCAAGATCCGGTACGCCTGGTTCTATCTCACCATTAATATCAATGTTGAATACCGTCTGAGCATTAACCAAGCCGCTAAATACCAGAAGCACAATAAAACTGATAATTCTGCCTGTAATAATTTTCTTCTTCATATTGTATTCTCCTAAAATAAATATAATTAACTATTTTCCGGTGCAGAAGTCGTATCTCTAAAAACCAATTGTTCCTGAATCTTGATTTGCTTTCTCGCAGAACCGGGATTTTTAATCATCTCCAAAAGCATACTCGCCGCTATTTCACCCATTTTTTTCGATTGCAAATCTATGAATGTCAAACCAGGACTCATAATATCGGTAGCGCATTTATCACAGAAAGCCATCAAGCTGAAATTTTGGGGGATGGAAATACCTAAAAAATGAGCGGCCTGCATAAGATTCAGAGCGTTCATATGTCCGTATGTAATAATCGCAGTTGCCTTGTTTTTGAAAATGATGCTTTTCAAATAATCCTCAGCGGAAGTAAAAAGCTTATCGTGCCCTTCAATAACCGGGAGACCAAGTTTTTTAATTTCACTTACATAGGTCTGATGTCTTTCTTCAATGCTGCTATGGCCTATAAGATGTCCGAGCGGTGCAGATGCATACGCAATTCTCTTATGTCCGAGTTTGACAAGATGGTCAACCGATAATTTCATTCCCTGTATATCGTCCGGCACAACAGTTGAACCTTTTTCCCAACTCGAGCCGTTAACTACGACATACGGAACATTTCTCTGTTCCAATTCCTCGAAAGTTTCATCACTGCATCTTGCAAGAACAATCGCACCATCAATTCTCCATGCAGGTATTTCACTGCTTCCGTCCGGATGGTGAGACATATCAACAGTAACATCGAAGCCGCCCGGTGCATTGTCTAAAATATTAGTAATACTGTTGATAGCGGTTTGATAAATGTTACCCAAATCACTTAAAGCATGCGCGCCGCCGAGAACGGATATCATTCTTGTCCGCTGTTTTGTCAAATCCTGTGCTATCAAATTCGGCTTGTAGTTGAGTTCCTCTATGACTTTGAGAATTCTTTCTTTTACTTCCGCAGTTACACTAAAACCATTGCCGAGTTTGTTATTCAGAACTCTACTTACAGTAGATTTACTAACTTTTGCTAATGTTGCCACATCACTGAGATTAGCTACGCTTTTAGCCATTTCTTATCACCATTCCCGAATCATTAATTTCATAAAGCACTCTTTACTGGAGCCAATAATCCGCAAAAATTTGTAAATCATATAAATCAACATTGCCATCAGGCTGATAATCAGCTCCGCTGCAATCCGCATTATTGCTATTACAATCATCTTCCAGCCAATATGATGCCATAATATAGAAATCCGCAAAGTCTACAAATTCATTACCATCCAAGTCAGCAGGAAAAGCCGAGCCGCAGGAACCTACCGTAATCATGTGCTTTGAATTAACGGTTGAATTCTCGCCGCCTTCAGGAATGCTGTATGTGTAATAAAAATATATTGTTTGTCCCGCAGATGCTGTTATCTGTTTTGGAACATTCGGCGATACACCGGATCCCGGGAAAACTCCGTAAGCTGATGTGTTATAATAAAAAATACATGTCGGACTTCCAACGCCTGCTCTGCCGGGTATAAATGTTATAGTTGGGTTTGCAGAATCGTTACTAACTACATACGTATAATCACCATTGGCCGGTCCACCTGTGCATCCAGTCGGCAAAGCTGTAAAATATGTAGTTAAATCCGCACTGCCTGAAATAGAGCCATCCTGAGCAATAACTTCAAACCTGCTGCCGGGATATTCTGCTGTAAATAATCCTGTAGAATCGATTGTTCCACCGCCTGTTACTGACCATACAGCATCTGTTGCTATCGGAAAACCAAATTGATTTAATCCGCTGGCTGTAAACTGCTGAGTCTGGCCAACTTCTATGGCAGCAGAAGAAGGCGATACTGCAATGCTTGTCAACACGGGAGTACCGACATACACTCTTACTGAGGTACTTCTGAAAGCATCATTATTATCAGTTACCTTTGCTGTTAAAAGATATGTGCCGGCAGGAACATCATTCCAGGTAAACGAATACGGTGCAACTAAATCCTGACCGAGCAAAGTTGAGCCTTGGAAAAATTCAACCTTTACTACAGTACCGTCAACATCGGCGGCATCCGCCTGGATAGTAATATCATCGTTAATGTTGAAAATCTGGCCTTCTGTCGGATTGGTTATACTTATTGTTGGAGCTGTGTTGCCGCCGCTTATCGGTGAACCGCCGCCTGTGAAACAAATATCATCAATTTCAATTCCGCTTATTGGACCATTGGTTCCCAATATCTCGAACAATTGGCTGACCTGTGAGAGGTCAACAGCATTTGAAATATCCGCCATTGGAATTTCTATGACATGCCAGTTTCCATCGCGAACAAAACCATACGGATCATTGCCCGCAGCAAACGTAATCCACTTTTGGCCGATATCCTCCACATTACCGCTTTTCATTCCTATCATAAATGTAACCGTAGAGCTGGTTTTAAGGGCAAAACGCAATTTACTTTCAGGATAACTAAAGGCGGTAAGATTGTATTTTATATTCGGCGTAATTGCCGCACCAAACCAGGTCAGGCCCGGTGTTGAAGCAAAAGAAAGACAGCCTGAGCCTTCGTATGGATGCTGAGTTGCAGCAGCCAAAGTATTTTCCCAAACAAAAATATCGCCATTGATTGTCGGCATAAATTCGCCTGATGTTTTATGCGCTGCTGTTTCGGTAAGTACGCCGAAATTTCCGTTTGCTGGTGTTGGTCTTTCAACACTTTCAGTCCAATATACGTTGTCTATTGATAAATTAAGTGCTGATGCCGGGGCATCGCCTGCTATCATAAAAATTTGACTTATTGCACTGAAGTCTATATTTGCAAATCTGTTCAGAGGAATTATTACCTCATGCCAACTGCCGTCACGGAGGGGGCCAAATTCGCCGCCGTTTATCAAAGGCAGCCAACTCTCACCTGCCGCTGAACTTTTAATTCCTACTTTCATCGCAGCAGTAGAAGTCGTCTTCATTTGAAAGTGAAGATAACCATCGGAGTAGTTTTTCATATTCCTGTCGAGAGAACATAATACACCCATTCCAAACCATTGACCGCCGCCGACATCAAACGACCATGACTCTGTTCCTTCATACGGTACTGCCGTGTTTGCAGTCATGTTGTTCCAGATATAAAGATTCGCATCGGTCCCGTATGTAATATGATTTTCTACTGGTGTCGTATCGGTAAAAACTCCAAAATTTCCAGTTTCGATGATATCATCACCATAATACAGAACCGTGCTTGCATTGCTTGAAACACGAATCCAATCTATGTACATCCTGGCAGGAAACGGAGCTGTAATTGCGCCAGGATCTGTAATGTCAACAAAGTTGTAACCTCCGACAGCGAGATTTGCGATAATAAAAAATGGCCGATGAAATTCCTCAAGCGAATTGGTAACTACAGGACTGATATCAAAAGCCCAGAATTCAACACCATCAATGTAAGCCTTAATCGTCGTAGGTGTCCAGGACATTTTATAAAGATGATAATCAGTGTTGAGATTAACCGAAGAATCAACTGCTATTCCATGGTTTGCATAAGAATTTTGATAATCCCAATGCGCATAAGCACTATGCCGTTTATTTGTAAGTCCGGCAGTAATAGCAGATTTCATTCCCATTTCGAGAATGTCAAGTTCGCCGCATTTAGGCCATGTATGCGAGCCGATATTATTTCCAAGCAGCCAGAAAGCAGGCCAAAGGCCGTTAGCAAGGTCAGGCACCTTTATGCGAGCTTCAATTGTTCCATATTTGAATGCAAATCTGCCTTGTGTTTTCAACCGAGCAGAACTAAATGACATTCCCGCACCTTTGTAATTTTCACGCATGGCTTTGATAACAAGAGCGCCATCTTCAATGTATGCGTTTTCAGGCCGAGCTGTATAATACTGAAGCTCACCATTTCCAAAACCCCAACTGCCTGTATCATAAGTCCATTTGGCCGAATCTATAGAAGGTCCATCGAATTCTTCTGACCAGACAACTTCAGCATATATAGGATTAATTGCAAGAATTAGTACAATGGAAATAACAAAAACAGTTGTTGATTTTGAATACATGGCTTTTCCTTTTATTTTTTAAAAGCTAAAGCTGCAAGGTTTTATCCCCGCAGCTTTAGCTTAGCTTTTGATTATTTACGTTTACGCAGCAACAGACCGCCTAATCCTAACAAGGCCATTGTAGCCGGTTCAGGAATTGCATCTACATACATATAACCTGTTGAACCGCTGAATGCTCCGCCTTCGAGGCGAATGGAAATAAATGCACAATCTGCATTAGCGGCTGCTATTAAACCTGTCTGGCTAAATTCCTGATAAACGGATGTCAGTGAAGTTCCAAATTGAGTCATTGGGCCGACACCTTTAACACCGCCGCCATGGCTGCCATCGCCATCAAGCCATTGAACCTGGAAAAATCCCACTACTCCGGGGCCGGCATAACCTTTAGCAAAGAAACTGAAGTCATAAGCTGTGCCTGGCGTAATCGAACCAACAGCGGTTTGCTGAAGAATTTCTGCTTTTGTTCCGGTTTCAGAAACGTAATTGATGAAAAATTTCTCTGAATATGTTCCGCTTAATGCTTCCTCGGCAACTCGCTCCACTGTTGCTATATTACCAATAGCATTCGGCATCCAATTATCCGCTAACGCACCACTACCGAATTCAAAACCATTGTTAGCAACTATACTGTTCAATGATACATTGGCACTTACTGTAGCAGCAAAACATAAACTCAATAAAATAATTAGCTTCTTCATTTTTGTGTCCTCCATTAAAAAGTTTTTATTATTTTTTCATTTAAATTCTTACTAAATAACTTCAAAATTCTGACCGCGTTCTGAAGTATTTCATCGCAATTTAATCTAAGTTCATGGAAGATTTTCGTATGAAATTGTAAAACTATGCCGCTCTTGTCGATAATTAGCACTGTTGCTATATATTTAGCAACCGTTTGCTGATTTTTCATATTCTACTATTTTAAACCCGTCTGTGTCAATATAGAAATCGAAAAATAATTGAAAATTTATTATATTTTATAGGTCTATTTTATCTCTTAAGTATAACTCTTTTGTGGTAAATATCTTTAAGGATGGTTTGTTTTTAGCCTTTGCTGCTCTTAGGTAAAATCCTCTAATATTTTTTTTCAAAACAAAGAAAAAAATTGCAGCGGGAATAATCTCCAAAGAATTCTTGCAAGAATTTCCCGGTGTTGAGAGGTATGTATACAACAGCCTTAAATGAAAATTAGATGCTTAGAATTAAATCCAATACTACTATGAGACTACCAAATTCGTGGACACACTTTCGCCGGCCGGTTTACCTCGGCGTTTTTCGAGTTCAAGTCGGATATCGTGCGCTTTTTCTTCCGTTATATCGAAAGTTGCGATAATAAGAATTGCTATTAAAGATGTTATTATTGTAGTGCCAACATCAAATACTCTCAGAAAGAATAGTGTTTTTATAGGCTGAGCACTGCCTAAAGCTACATTAAAACCCGATGCATTAAGCATTAATCCTGTCAGCAACCCCGCAACAGACATCCCGATTTTTACCATCCACCAGTAAATAGCTCCGAACATTCCTTCGCGACGCCGGCCTGTTTTAAGCTCATCATAATCACACACATCAGCAACCATTGCACAAATCAAGGTGAACAATGAACCAATTCCAAATGCAACAAACGGAGCGGCAATAAGCAGTAAATATGGATAGTTAGGATTGTAGCCGACCCACTTAAGTGCGTATCCCACCAGAGAGAGAGAAATTGTTAATAACAAAGCTCTCTTTTTCCCCACTTTTGTTGAAATCCATGCAGCCAAAGGAATTACACCGAAAGTACAAATCGAGGTGACAGTACCAAGCCAACCCTGTAAAATTCCTGCATTAGTGTTGTCTCCGCCGAATACATAATAAATCATTACATATAAGGAAAAAGAAGACCCAAGCTGGAAACCATTGAAAATCAGGAATGTTGCTGCGCAAAGCTTGACAAACGGAAGGCATTTAAAAGTAATAACAAAGCCTTTAAAAAATTCTCGCAGATTATTCATGAAACCTTTTCTGGTTTCATTTTTCGGCTGTGAACCAAAATATTCTCGGGTGAAAATGGCAGGCACTATTCCGCCCAACACGATAAATATTCCAACTGCGATTGCCAAAATACGTGCTCCCTGAACAGGGCCTTCAAATAGCCTTTCGCTGTACATTATTGCATAAAACCATGGAACTGTAATCCAAGCGATTTGCCCTATCCAATTAGCAGTGCCCTGCAACCGCGTCCTTTCGTGGTAATCAGGGCTCATTTCAAATCCCAGAGCTACGAACGGCGTTGCATAAACGGTATAGGCACAAAAGAAAAGAATAGATGCTATCAGGAAAAACCAGAAATAGAAGCTTTGGCTGTAACCTGGATAAAGCTGCCACATCAAGGCAAAAATAATCCCGGCAGAGATGGCGCCCCAGAAAATGTACGGTCTGCGGCGGCCGAATCGTGACCGTGTATTATCAGAGATATAACCCATCATGGGATCTGTTAGGGCATCTACAATGCGGGGGATAAAAGCGATAAGACCCACCAAAGCCGGATTCATGCCCAAGCCAAGATTGAGTATAACCATCATAGCGGGCAGTGCGGCAGCTTGCATATTATTAACAAGCATACCTATAGCATAGGCGGATTTGTATGTAATAGGAATACGGTCCTCCGGGGCTGTTGTGTAATGTTCTGATTTACTCATTTGAACCTTCTTTTAAATACAGAAATTATATTTGGAGAATCAATCCATCCATGCTTATCTCAGTTTTATATTCAAAAAAGCTCAGATACTTTCATTTTAATAAAATATCAATTATTAGCTTATTGTCAATAGGTGCTTGACAAAAGAATACATTTTTATATAATAGCAAACGCTTGCTAAACATTTACAAGTAAATTATATTTATTGTAAACCTTTTTGTTTAAAGGTAATTATGAAACTAAACGCAATTATAATCATTATCTTGCTTTGCCAATCTATTTTATTGGCAGCTGAAACAGAAAGCAGAATAACACAGGAAAATAAAATGTTTGCTGTGCAAAAAGATTCTCAGGGAAAATTCTGGTTTATCGACCCTGAAGGTAACCGTTTCCTATCTATAGGCATAAATAACATAGTCCCTGCAGCGTGGAATCACAAACCAAATACAAAATATTATGATGCTGTTAATTCTCAATTCGGCGGAGATTTTGAAAAATGGAACACTTTTGTTACAGACCTGCTGCAAAAAAGCAGCTTTAATACCATCGGTTCATGGTCTAACAGCGCGATACATTCGAAAAGTCTTTATTCAACAGTAATATTATATGTTGCCGGCCATTCGGCTGACAGATGCCTCGAAGGTCTCAGGAGCGGTTTTGAAGAAAGAGTCGAAATGAATGTACGCAGCAGACTTGCTGAACAAAAATATCCTGAATCAATAATGGGTTTTTTTCTGGACAACGAAATGCAGTGGTTTGGTAAGAGTGCCTGGGACGTAACTCCAAATTACACATTGCTCGAATTAGCTTTTGACACATCCCTGCAGGATACTGCAAGACAAGAAGCTAAAAACTTTTTGATAAAAAAGTATAACACCGCTGAAGCATTCAGTAAAGCCTGGAATGTAAATCTGGACAGTTGGAACAATCTGACATCAACTACTCTGAGAGGCTCGCTTAATGATAATAGTATGAAGGATAGAGATGAATTTACGGGATATGCCGCTGATAAATTCTTTGAAATATCTACCAAAGCAGTACAAAAACTAATGCCGGGCAAATTACTCCTTGGCGTAAGATTCGCAGGAGATGCCCCGGACAGTGTAATTAAAGCTTGCGGAAAATTTTGCGATGTAATGTCCTACAACAAATATCAAGTCGAACCGGATGTAAACAAAAGGCTTCTTTCGCGTTACTGGATATTAGGTAAAAAGCCGATTATGATTACAGAATACTCATGGAGAGCAAAAGAAAATACCAGCGGCTGTCCAAACCATAGAGGAGCAGGAACGGTTGTCGATACTCAGGCACAAAGAGCCGAAAACTACAAAAAATATGTCAATGCTATGTATGAATATCCTATGGTGATAGGCACTCACTGGTTTGAATTTGCAGACCAATCTCCACAAGGACGATTTGATGGCGAAAACTCTAATTATGGTGTGGTAGATATTCAAAACAGGCCATATACCGTTTTACTCGATGCAATGGCCGAAGCCAATAAACAAGTCTTTACAGTTCACAGTCAATCTGAATTAAAAACTTTTGACAAATTACCTTCTGAAAATGCTGTTGTTTTCGAACCCGGGCAATATCCTGAAAGGCCTGCTCAAATTGATTTGCTCTGGGAGAAATGGATTCAATCCCCGGAACTATTTCACGCCGAAGATGCAGGCATTTCCCTTGAAAAGCTGAATGCAAACGCGATTGTGAATTATAATACCGGCACTTTGTGGGGATGCGGAATAATCATCTTTGGTCCTGAAAAATATGCAGTAAACAGCGGACCTGCTTATGCCACAAATCTCGATGGTTATGATGCGTTAGAGATTGATTGGTTTGTGCCTGAAAATGTTTCTTATGAAATTATCGTTGATGAAGCCGGTGTGGACTTGCCTGACAAAAAGAATTATAATACTCTAGCCGGCGATGATGGCGAATCTTTTACATTTAACAATCATTTCGGAAGCGGAAGCCGTGAAATAAAAAGATTTGAATTTAAAAACTTAAAGCCCAGAATTTCCTGGGGAAATCAAAATGGTCAACGTAGAATAACAATGAATGCAATGAAAGGTATAGGGTTATATATGGCCGGCGGCCAGGGAAGGGGGAAAATTACCCTTTATTCCATAAAGCTGGTTAGATAACCATCAAAGATAGATTAATTATGGCAAAATCCGTAACAACTTTGGGAGACGTTGCTGAAGCCGCCGGGGTCAGCAAATCAACCGTAAGCAGAATATTAAACAACAAAACCGGAAATAACTTTTCGGTAAAAAAAGATATCCGCCTGCGTGTAATCGAAGCTGCTAAGAGGCTGAATTACAAACCTAACTTAATTGCCAAGAGTCTCTGCCTGCAGAAATCCCGAATGATTCATGTTGTTGGCGGCCATCATGCTTTATCCGACCTCGGCAATATTTACCAGACAGTCGTCAACAGTGCGATTCGGATACTCGAATCGTCAGAAAAAGTTTTCGATGTTACAGTTGACATGTCAAGCCATCAGGCTGATTCAAGTGAACTTCCTGCATGGAAAATAGACGGCGTAATTATCCTGGCTCAAACAAATAAGATTACATTAAATGAACTTGAACAGAATCATATTCCTTATGTTGTAGTCAATGGCCCTGCCGGTAATTCCGGTGTTTCGGTTGTACCGGATGATGCCGGCGGTATGAAAACTGCGATTGAATATCTGTATGAGATTGGACATCGTAAAATCGCATACGCGAATGCTCCTCCAGTCCATCTTTATAGGCATAAAAGCATTACTGACAGACAGCAATCTTATGTAGATACAATGGTTAAATTGGGATTGAAGCCCGTTGCCGGATTTGACCAGTGGCTCGATTCACCCGAAAAATTTCTTGAAGACAATATTTTGAAAAATGATGTTACTGCAGTCGTAGCTTACGGTCATATGGGGGGTCTGAACTTAATGCAGGCATCTCATAAATTAAATATAAAAATACCTGAGCATTTATCATTATTATGCTTCTGTGATGAATATGCCGCGAGTATCTTAAGTCCCAAATTAAGTTTTATTGATATTCAGTCACTGAAATTAGGAGAGAAGGCTGCGGAACTATTGTTGGATAAAATAGAAAAAAAATTCAATTTCAGGGAAAATAAATATGTTCTCCAGGAAAGGCTTGTGCTTCGTTCCTCGACGACAAAGATAAAATAACTGGTTGCGATTATGACACTCAATGATTCCAATTATCGTTTAGAACCTGACGGCAAATACAGAATCAGCAATTATGATAAAACTGCACCCTTTTCGAGTTTTCTTCCGGGAATAGCAGGAGTGGAAGGCGTTCCGCTTTGGTGTATGTATGTCAACAGAGGACAAGCAATCGCATCTATGGGAACAAGCGATAAAGACCATGCAATTATCGAGTTTTTGCCTGCTACATGGGCTTATCAGTTAGTTGGTATCCAGGGGTTCCGCACTTTTTGTAAAATCGATGGTTTTTATTATGAACCTTTTCAGAATTCGTTTGAAAAAACAAAATCCTGTCCGCAAAGAACAATGTGGATTGAGCCGAACTGTTTACAGATTGAAGAAAAAAACTCTGATTTAGGAATTACTTTCAACATTGAATACTTCAGCCCCATAAATCAATCTTTGGCATCTCTCATCAGGCTTATCACAGTAAAAAACATCTCAAACAAACCTAAAACAATATCTCTGCTCGATGGATTGGCTTTAATCATACCTGCGGGTATGACAGATTTTAATCTAAAGTCAATGCGGCGACTGAGTGAAGCATATGCCTCTGTTCGGCTTTTAAAAAATTCTATCCCTTTTTATTCTTCTAAAGTTTTGGCACATGACGAAGCGGAAGTTACTTCTATAGATTATGGCCATTTCTATGCTTCATGGTTTAAAGAACAAAACAATATTATACCGGCAGAACCTTATGTTGACCCAGATGTTATTTTTGGTTCAGGCAACTCTCTAATCAAACCATATAATTTCATTGAAAACGATTTTTTAAATAGAAATATGCAAATATGGGAAAATCGTTTTCCATGCGCTCTCACTCCAGCGCAATGCACTCTGAATCCAGAGGATTCTACGACATTGATTTCTATGGTTGGTTTTGCTCCGACTGAAAGGATGCTGGAAAAATATATTTCTAAATTCAAAAATTTCTCAGATATAAACTCAGAAAAAGCCAAGAGCGTCAATCTGATAGAAGAAATAACAAGGCCGGCATTATCACTATCTTCTAATCGCGAACTTGATGGTTATGTCCGGCAAAACTATCTCGATAATATTCTAAGGGGCGGTATCCCTTTTATGCTTCCTTCAAAAAATGGTTCAACCCCCCTGTATTTGTATTCTCGGCGTCATGGTGATTTGGAACGCGATTATAATTATTTCGAACTTGCTTCTCATCCCCTTTCAAGCGGACCCGGTAATTACAGAGATATATGCCAGAATCGAAGACATGATATCTGGTTCTATCCTGATATCAAAGATGAAGACTTAAAAATCTTTATCAATCTGTTGCAGGCAGACGGCTTTAATCCGCTTGGAATTACAGGCTATCTCTGGACATTGCCCCAAGAAATTACCGCTGACCAGTTTTGCCCATCAGAAGATAAAAATGATAAAGCAGAATTTATTCGGATTTTTGAGAATCCTTTTCACCCCGGCCAATTGCTGAATTGGCTAAACTTACATGATATTATTTTAGAAAATAAATTCGGCTGGCTTGAAAACATATTAAGCAAATGCCAAAGGAAACTTACAGCGGGTGCTCATGATGGTGGTTATTGGATTGACCACTGGACATATATCGTTGATTTACTTGAAGCCTATGAAGCGATATATCCTGACAATGTTGAAAGGATGCTGACCGAAAAAGCTGACATTATATGGTTTGACGAAGGCGCTTACGTTGTTCCGAGAAAAGATAAATATTTTATTAAAAAATTCGGACCTCTTCAGCTTAATGCCATTACTGATGCGGCAATGAATAATAACAAAATTCCAATGCCTCCAGTTACAATTTTTGCAAAATTATGTGCCTTAGTCGCTATTAAAGCTGTTTCATTTGATTATACAGGCCGCGGTCTCGAAATGGAAGCAGGCAGACCTGGTTGGAATGATTCACTGAATGGTTTGCCGGGTCTTTTTGGCTCATCAACGTGTGAAGTTATTGAACTTGGCAGATTAGCTTCATGGCTCCTGGATAGTATGAAACAAATTCATGATACAGCTTTCCCAATCGAAACTGCAAACTTAATAGAAATTGTTATTAAACACCTTCATCAGGCTGAATATTCATGGCACCATGCAGCACAAATCCGTGAAGATTATAGAAAAAGAGTTCGTTTTAATATCAGCGGTCAGATTAAACTTGTATCTGGACAAAAGCTTGAAGATTTATTGGCATGCGTTATAAACAAGATTGATTGGGCAATAAAAAGATCTGTTGATTCCCAAAGCGGATTAATTCACACGTATTATAGAAACGAACCCGCATTACAAAATGAACGAAGTTATAGCCTCACAGAGTTGAAAAAAGGTGTAACTTTTGAACAGGTAGAAAGATTTAAGCAAACTCCCCTGCCGCTTTTCCTCGAAGGTCAGGTACATTTGCTTAGGATGATTAATGATCCCCAAAAAGCCGGCAAAATTTATCAAGCAGTGAAAAACTCTCCATTGTTTGACCCGGAACTGAAAATGTACAAATTGAATGAATGTCTTGACAATTGTCCAAAAGAAATCGGCAGGGCAAGAACTTTTACACGGGGTTGGTACGAGAATGAGTCTGTTTGGCTTCACATGTCTTATAAATATATTTTAGAATTGCTCAAGGCCGGGTTATATGAAGAATTCTTCACAGATATTCGTACAATGTTTGTACCATTTATGAATCCGGATGTGTATGGCAGAAGCATCCTGGAAAATTGCTCCTTCGTGGCTTCTTCAGTCTGTCCCGACCCAGCCGCGAGAGGCAGAGGTTTCGTCGCAAGACTTTCAGGCTCAACTGCGGAATTTATTCACATCTGGAATTTACTCACGGTCGGAGCCAAACCATTTTATATGAAAGACAATAAGTTACAATTCAAACTTGAACCCGTTTTGCCTTCAGAATGGTTCACAAAAGAAACAAACCAAATAAATTGGAAAGGCAAAAATATTCAAATTCCAGCTAATTCGTTTGTTTGCGTTTTATTCGGCGATACATTATTGATATATCATAACCAGTCAGGTAAAAATACTTTTGGTGCAAACCTGGCAAAAATCGTGAAATATGAACTTGATGGAAAAGTTTACGAAACTGAAATGCTGCCATCATCTATTGCAGAAGATATCCGTGACAGAAAATTCAATCAGATTGATGTGTGGCTAAGATAGCAATAGCTTATTTATTATTCTTGTTTCAGCAATAGAACAGGGCCAACCATTCCTTCGGAAACAGGTTGTCTGTCGGTCGTCCATATTTGAGCTACGGGATTTTCCCAAACGCTGAAATAATTTGACAAAGTCGTAATCACTTTTATTTCCAAAACATTTGTGCCAATTATCAAGGCGTTTGAAACATCGTAATTGTGCTCGCCAAACCAGCGATGGCCGAGATTAATACCGTTTAACGTAACTTCTGAAATTCCGAAAACTTCACCTAATGAAAGTAAGGTGCGCTGGTTATCTGAGACGTTAAATTGTGTACTGTAAATCGCTGTTCCGCTAAATTCGCAAAGGGTTTGATCATTTTTGAAATCAATCAATGCTGGTAAAACTCTTTTGCTTGTCGTGCCGGGCAGCCATGAGATAGTCGGATTGCGGCTTACACCTGTCGAATTATTAGCGGGCGATGGATTGTAAACATCTGCTGCTCTTTTTGAAGCTGTAATCTCTGTATGGCCTTGAGCATTGACTGTAGCTTTGTAGGCTGCCTGCGGATTGCCATTGAAAAATGTAAGCCGGCCTGATTGAACGTAACCATTTATTTCACTGATAACACCGATGGAATCGGGATTAGTAATAATCAATTTGCCATGCGTGATATCCATGTGTGCATTTGCACTGCTCAATAGAACTTTGAACGTAGTAAGAGTGCCGCCATGAAGATTAATCGTACCGTTTGCACCATTGAAGCCGACATATAACCAGCCGCTGGTATGATTGAATGAGCCATCGGTCATTATCATTGTTGCGATGCCGGGTGCACTGTCGCCAAGTACGATATCACTGCCAACTGTAACAGTTCCGCCGGAGATTGTGAGATCAGCCTGGCCGGAGTAGCCCATCCACATTGTGCAGCCTGTCGCTGAAACGGAAGAATCTATTACAGCTTCATGGCCGGAACCTTGGCCGCGGATTATCGGATCGGTTGATAAAGTTGGAATTATGCCGCCCCAGTTTTGCGGGTTATTCCAGCTATGACTGTTGCCAGTGATATGATTCCATTCGACCCATGCAAAGGCATTGGTGAATGTCATTATCAAAATACAAAATATATATTTAAATTTATTCATTTTTATTTCATTTATGGGCCAGTTCTGAAATTCCAAATCGGGCCTTTGAATGTGCCGGTGTCTGTTACTTCATCGATACGCCAATAATAAACGGTATTCGGATTAAGACCTGACGGATTGAATTCCGTTTCGGTTTGATTTCGATAAAAGGCATCAGGCGCTCTTTCATTGAATTGCTCGGCAAAGACGGCAAAGTCGGCAAAATTAATTTCACCATCATTATCCAAATCAAACACATCATCATACGAAAGCCAGCGGAGAGCAAGCTCGACTAAATCGGCACAGTTTACGAAGCCATCGCCATCGAAATCTAATTCGAGACGAGAGGCGGAATTTACATCCTCAAAATTTGGTCCAAAATAAATATCATAGCTGACGTTTGCAGTTGGACCCTGATTGTTTACGCGATTGAGAGTTAAATCCCATTGTGAATTTATCTGGAAATAATCGCTATAATTAATAGCGGGTTCAATTGTCGGTGTGCCGGTTAAATCGGGTTCAAATATAATCAAAAGCGATTCGGCTGGAGCGAGTCTGATATTCAGGGTTGAGCCGGTATGAGGCATTACGCTGCGAGCGCCGGTCATCGCATCCCATTTCCATGGAGTTTTGTTTGCGATATTGAAATTGGCGGTAAAAGTTTTTGACTCTTTCACATCGAGGTTAGCGAAAAAGAAAATATCTTTGCCGCCGGAGATTTGATGTATTTGATAGAGAAGCTTATCCGGGGCGGAAATTTGTACGAGAGGATTGATACTTGTTTGAGCTAATGTTGATGGAACCCAATTAAACCATTCGTTCTGCTCGACACCGGTGACAACAAATGCCCTGTTTGGATACTGCTGTAACATTGATGAAATAGTACTGTTTACCAAAGCGCCTTTGCTTGCGGCATCAATGAGACCGGGGATAGTATAAGGTGCATAATCAACGAATATAATTTTTCCGCCTGCGGCAACGTAGTCATAAAGAGCGGTTGCGGTTTCCGGTTCGATGGCATAAACTCTGTTTAAAATTAATAATTCATAAGATTGCGGGCCGAAGATAAGTTTGCCGGACTGGCTGATTCCATCACGTATAACGCGTTCGTTGATATAATCGGAACAATAGCCGTGTTGGGCGAGAGCTTCCCAGAGGAAATTTTCCCATGACATAATACCGATTTGCGCCTGTGAAACAGATTTTTGCAGAACATACGAAATTCGTGAATTATATTTATTTACTTCATGGAAGTACGGCCACCAAAGCTCGTGCTCGCTCATGTATGAGCCGCAGAAGAACCAGCCAGGGAAGCCTGCTTTTTGAGGCGACCAGTTGAAACCATGAAAGAAAGTATGATTGATGCCGGAAACAAAATCAATGTCGAGGCCGAGTTTGATATCCTGCAGACGAAGGCGGAATGCGGAAGAACCGCTTGTCATTGTTTCGCAGCTTACGGTTGGTCTGCCGGTGAGATGGGCGGCGGACGATTCGTATTTGTTCGCTTTGCAGCTCCATATTCCGACGTTTGTGGGCAGGACTTCTTTATCGACGGGAATGAGAACTTCATGCGGCGGGATGTCTTTATTTAATGCGATCCATGTTTCACCCATTGGGCGATCTGCGATAAATTTGTTTTCGAGCTGGTCAATTTCGTAGCAGCCGTAGCCTTCGTTGCGGCAATCGGTGCCCTGATTATGGCACCAGAGATAAAACGGAATGAGGAATCTTTTGCGGAAAATTTCCTGCTGCGTTTTCCAGAAATCGTATTGAACGCGATTGACGGCATTGCTGAATCCGGAGCCGCCGGATTCGGGAGGCCATTCGAGAATAAACGGTAGATATGGATCGAGCGAATAACCTCTGCGAGTCTGAAATTCCTGCAAGAAGTCGAGTGTCCAATTTGAATTTGTAAGTTCGAAGCTGTCGCAATGCAGGGAACAAAGATTTGTGCCGATTTGATTGGCGAGATATGGTTTTAGCGAATTTTCAAAATAAGCTAAATAATTATCGAGTGCGGGCTTGCTTAAGTGGTCGATGACGGGACCTTGGCCACCGGGTGCTGCAATATTAACAACAATATAACCTTCGCGATATGTGCCAGAATATAGGATATGCTGACCTGACGGAATTGAAAATGAAATTGAACCATCGGGCTGAACCTGATTTATTAATTCAGTACCGGCGGTGAAGTTTTGCGGATTTTTGGGAATGAGGCGCAGGAATTTCAATTCGGGAGTTGAGCCATGATCTGTTTCGCCATAAGCGCCGGGCGGAAGAACCATTAAATCACGAATGTTGCCGTTGAAAGTTCCGGGGCCTGTAAGTTCCGTTTTGCCAAGCTTGATAATTTTGATTCCATCACCTTGGGGGACGAATGGGCCGCCAAACGGCCAGCCTGTACCAACAATTACGTCAATGTGCATATCATGCCGATGGACAGCATCGATTGTATATTGCAGCATCGCATTCCATTGAGGGCTTAGCCACTGCAATTGCTGTTCGTCAATTTTTGTAGCGGCCATTGGTTCCTGAAGCGGGAAGATCAAAACGCCGCGAATGCCGGCAGCATGGAGAACATCGAGTTCGCGATCGATTTCCTTTTCGCTTAAGGCGTTTGCATTCCAGAACCAATAAACATCAGGGCCGACTTCGGAAGAAGGATTTACAAAGCCATCATACAATGCCTGGCCTGAAATTTCCTGGCCGAGAGAAATTGTGAAATCAACTGGTGAATCCAACTTTGTGCCAGTACCTGCGATAGGATTTTGACTTATAACCAAACCTTTAGCTATCGAATCGCTATAAAGATTTGTAATCAGGCCGATGTCCAGACCTGCGTTTAAAATGGCTGTATGGGCATCGTTTTGCGACATGCCGGTTATCGCGGGCACGAACGCGGATGCGAATTCGGTTCCGGAAATTTGTACATTATCTATGTATGCATAATTCGAAGAGCCTGCGGTTGTTCTGAATCTGATGCAGAAATTTGGGTTGTTATCTGCACTTGCAGGCAAAGACCAGGTTTTGTTTGCCCATGGTGTTGCGGATGAGCCCTGATTGTTTCGAGCACGTTCCAATTTGAGCCGACATCTGCGGACCAATCAACTGTTAAGGTAACACTTGTACTGCTGTTTAGTCGTCTGTCGTAACGGAGGGTAATGGAATTATAACCTTCGGTGCTTTTGTTTTTACGGATGGAATTTGCTCCGCTGCTGCCTCGCAGTCTCGCTCCGTAGCCGCTGGGGTATCCGGCATTGGTGGAGAGAGCTGTGCCTGTACCGGAAGTTATCCAGCCGCCGGCGGTGAAATTGACCGTGTTGAAATTATCTGACCATGGCAGAGCAATGGTTGTGAATTGCCAGACGCTGCCGATTGTAGTTGTGCCTGATGCGGATTTTTCATCGATGCGCCAATAGTATGTTCTATTTGGTAAAAGCTCAATGGGAATGAAATTCGTTGTGAATTGATTGCACTTGAAGACGCCGGGATTGAAATTGCCGAAGTAAACATCGTGGGAAGCGGCACCTGCACCTGCTGACCATGTGAGATTCGGATTAAGGCCGATTTCGGTTGAAAGGTTTGCAGGGATTGGATTGAAAGCAAATATATTCTCAGGCGATGAAGCGGTTACTTCTGTAAAGCCGGAGCCATTTACGATTATTGAATATTCTGCGAGAGGGTCGCCATTGTAGAAAGTAAGATAACCAGCTTGTATAAAACTATTGATTTCATTTGCCACTCCGATTGAATCGGTATTGGTTATTATAAGTTTGCCGGCGGTAATGTTTAAACGGGGAGTGCCGGTTGACATTATGATTCGGGAAGTTCTTAATGTTCCGCCATCGAGATTGATGGTTCCTTCTGCACCGTTGAAGCCGATGTAGAGCCAGCTGAATTAGCGACAGTGAAGGTGCCGGAGGTGATGGTGAGAGTTCCAATGCCATTGATGCCATCGCCGATGGCAGTATCGCCGTTTATGATTACGTTTCCGCTGTTTAAATTGACATATCCGATGCCATTATCGACGCCGAGGCGAAAAGCATTGAGGGTGAGTGAGCCACCGGAGATGTTAAGGTCTGCCCTGCCGTCGAAACCGACAAACATTAGATGGCCAACAGTGGAGACGGATGAATCAAATTTCGGCTTCGAAGCCTGCGCCTTGGCCGCGCATGATGGGATCGGATGCTGAATTTGGAATTGTTCCGCCCCAATTTGCCGTGTTGTTCCAGCTATGGCTGCCACCGGTGTAATTCCATTCGACCCATGCGAACGAAGTATGAGCGCAGAAAGAAATCAGCAGAAATGACAGAGCGCAAACTATCCGTTTCATCTTCCGAAATTCCAAAAAGACTATAATACCTCCACATAGAATGGTTAATTATAAAAATTGTACCGGATAATGCCTTTTGGTTCAATGGACAGGATTGCTTTTTGATGGACAAAATCGTCAAAATTAAAATCTAATTGGCGCAAATATAAATCAGTGTAATATTTAAAAGGATGATTTTTGGAGATCAAGAATGAAAACACAATTAATTATTTTCACGATGTTGTCAGGATTAATTTTTTCAAATTCTCCTGCACAGACAGACAATAATAATTTTCTATTTAGAGATACTTCTTTGCCGATGGAGAAACGCATAGAAGATTTGATTTCTCGAATGACAATCGAGGAAAAAATTCTGCAGATGTGCAACGATTCGGCGGGAATTGAGAGACTTGGAATTCCGCCCTATTTCTGGTGGAACGAATGTGTGCATGGAGTAATGGGTCGAGATGTTACAGTGTTTCCGCATGCGATAGCTTTGGCGGCGATGTGGAATCCTGATTTACTTTATAAAATCGCGACGGCAACTTCGGATGAAGCGCGAGCGGTTTACAGGCCCGATGGAAGCAACGGCGGAATCGGCAGCGGAGGATTGACTTACTGGAGCCCGATGATAAATATGGCACGTGATCCGAGATGGGGACGAACGCAGGAAAGTTATGGCGAAGATCCTTATCTGGCGGGAAGACTTGGAGTTGTTTTTGTGAAGGGATTGCAGGGAGACGATCCGAAATATTTAAAACTCGTGGCGACGCCGAAACATTTCGCAGCAAATAATGAAGAATACCGCAGACACAGCGGGTCGTCGGAAGTGCCGGAGCAGGTATTGCAGGAATATTATCTGCCCCATTTTAAGGTGTGTATAGTTGAAGGAAAGGCACATTCGATAATGGGTGCTTATAATGCGGTTAATGGAATTCCGTGTTGTGCGAATTCGAGATTGCTGATAGATATTTTGCGCGGTGAGTGGGGTTTTGACGGAATTGTTGTTTCGGATTGCGGCGCGATTACCGATATCCACGCGAATCATCATTATGTCGCAACGCCGGAAGAAGCCGCGGCGGCAGCATTAAAGGCGGGATGCGATCTTAATTGCGGAACTGCACCAAAACAATATGTAAATGACTATGTGCTTAAGGCGATGGACAAGGGTCTTGTTTCGCAGGATGAAATTGATCTGGCTTTGAGCAGAATTTTGCGGGCGAGATTTAAACTTGGTATGTTCGACCCATTCGATTCGGTGCCGTATAATCGGATTCCAAAGAGCGTTGTGGATTCGCCAGAGCACAGACAACTGGCGAGACAGGCAAGCTGTGAATCGATTGTGCTTTTGAAAAATGAAAATAATTTTCTGCCATTGGATAAAAGTAAAATCAAGAGCATCGCGGTGATTGGGCCTTATGCTAATGTTTTATATCTGGGCAATTATTCAGGCAAACCGACGAGAGGCGTTACAATATTCGAAGGAATAAAAAATAATACCGGTTCAAATGTAGAAGTTAAATACGCTTTGGGATGCGCGAGGACTGGTAATCTTGAACCCATCGAATCTATTTATCTGAAAACTGAAGATGGCAAGCGAGGACTTAAAGGTGAATATTTCGATAACAAGGATTTTCAGGGAACCGCAAAAATTATCCGCATAGATGAGAAGATACAGTTCGATTGGGGCGATACGGCGCCGGTTTCCGAACTGAATAAAGATAATTTTTAGATTCGATGGATGGGCAAATTAATTTCGCCTGCGACAGGAACGTTTACCATCAGCGCAGGCAGTGATGACGGGATTCGATTATTTATAAATGATCAGAAGATAATCGATGGCTGGTGGGTGAGGGGATTTACGCTTGACCGTGCGGAGATAAAGCTGACTAAAGGCGAGGAATATTCGATAAGACTCGAATATTATGAGAATGAAAAAGACGCGGGAGTTTCGCTTGGCTGGACAGCAGGAATAGATAAAGATGAAAAAATAGCAGAGGCGGCTCGATTGGCGGCTGCATCGGATACGGCAATTGTGGTTTTAGGTTTTGACGAGACGCTGGAAGGTGAGGAGCATGATAGAGCGGACCTTGATCTGCCTGCGGCACAAAATGAATTAATTCAAGCAGTGTATAAAGCAAATCAGCAAACTGCGGTTGTTCTTATCAATGGAAGCGCCGTAACGATTAACTGGCTAAAAGCCAATGTGCCGGCAATTCTTGACGCGTGGTATCCGGGCGAAGAAGGAGGCAATGCGGTAGCGGATGTGATATTCGGGAATTATAATCCGTCCGCGAGACTGCCGCTAACTTTTTATGCATCTATGTCGCAGCTTCCGTCTTTTGATGATTACGATATACGCAAAGGCAGAACATATATGTATCTTAAAGAATCACCATTATACTCATTCGGATTCGGTTTGAGCTATACGAGTTTTTCTTACAGCAATTTGAAAATCAAACCGACAAAAATCAAACAGAATGATTCTGTAAAGATTTTCGCGGATGTTAAAAATACAGGAAAAGTTTTCGGGCAGGAAGTCGTTCAGCTTTATATTCATGATGTCGAGGCAAGTGCGACAAGGCCGCTGAAACAATTATGCGGATTTTCTAAAATTGGATTAAAGCCGGGCGAAAAGAAAACTATTGAATTTAATCTGCCACGAGAAAGCCTGGCGTTTTATGATGTTAAAAATAAAAGGTGGACGGTTGAGCAGGGCAAATTTGAAATTATGATCGGAAGCTCATCAGACAATATTTTACTTAAAGACACGGTTGAAGTAATAGATTAAGGGTATATAAAAATGAATCGATGTTTTTCACTTGCATCATTGAAATGGAAACTTGCGGGATTTAATCCATGGGAATGGAATCTTGATGAACATGTAAATATGGGAGTGCAGTCGAGGGCAGAAATACCGGAGATTGACGCAGAAGTACCGGGTTCGGTTCAGCTTGCACTTTTGAAGGCCGGTTTGATTCAAAACTGGAATATCGACCTTAACGGAAGGCTTTGCGAATGGGTGGAAAACAGGCATTGGATATTTAAAACTACTATGCCGGATGAGTGGTTTTCAAGGGGTAAAAATTTTAGTCTTACTTTTAAGGGATTGGATTACTGCGGGCAGATAAGAGTAAACGATAGAAAAATTTATTCGTTTGAAAATTCTCACATCGTGCACAATGTAGATATAACGAAATACGTAAAGCAAAAAGATAATTCGCTTGAAATCGTCTTTGAATGTCCGCCGAGATGGCTGGGGCAATTCGGCTATACCTCCAAAATGACACAATGGAAAGTACGATTCAATTATTTTTGGGATTGGGTCAGCAGGCTCGTGCAAATCGGGATATGGGATGATATCATTCTTAAAGTAACTGATAGTTCGGAAATCAGGGATGTCAAAATAATAACCGATTATGATGTTACGAAAAAAACAGGAATATTAAGGCTCGTAACTATAATTGAGGCTGCGGCAGATCATAGTGTGAGAATCTGCCTGAAACAAGATGAGAACATCATAAAAACAGAAGAATATCCGGCAATAAATCAATCCCTGTTGTGGAATGGATTGAAAATTAAATGCTGGCAGTCAAATGGAAAAGGTGAACAGAATTTATATACGCTGACAATAGAATTGCTGAATGGAGAACGGAAAATAATTGATTGTGTGGAAAAAAGTATCGGATTTAAAAATGTTCGATGGGAGAGATGCGCAAATTCACCGGCGAATGCGGACCCGTGGCTTTGCGTTGTCAACGGAAAGAAGGTTTTTATCCAGGGACTGAACTGGACTCCAATCCTACCAAATTTTGCGGATGTCAAAACTGAGGATTATGCTCAAAGGCTTGGTTCATATAAGAAGCTTGGTTTTAATATGATGCGGGTATGGGCGGGATCATTTTTAGAGAAGGAATGTTTTTATAATTTGTGCGACGAGATGGGAATTATGGTTGTGCAGGAATTCCCGTTATCGGCATCAGGCGGTGACAGATTTCCGCCGGATGATGAAAAAAGCATTCAAGAAATGGGAGAAATCGCGAAAGATTTTATTAAGAGGCGGCAGCATCATGTTTCATTGATAGCATGGTGCGGTGGAAATGAATTATTATCCGGCAAAACGGAAGACTCCCCAACGGTCAGTTTGGAACATCCGATGATGCGGAATCTTGATGCGATTGTAAAGGCGAATGACCCGCTGCGCAGATTCATAGTTGCGTTGCCGACGGGGCCGAGATTTTGCGCAGATAGCAGAGATTTCGGCAAAGGCGTACATTGGGCGGTTACGGGGCCTTGGAAGGTGGTTGGGGAAATCAGCGATACATGGATTGATTACTGGAAAAACGATGACGCGATGTTCAGGGCGGAAGTCGGGTGTCCGGGGCCATGCGATGTTGAGATGATAAGGAAATATAAAGGCCGGTGCGATGAATTGCCTGCGACTCTCGCAAATCCGCTTTGGCGGCGAGCGCCATGGTGGATTGACTGGCATGAGTTTGTAACCGAAAACGGCAGCGAGCCGAAAGACCTTGAAGAATATGTTCAATGGGGACAGACACGTCAGACAGAGGCTCTGAGAATTGCAGTTAGAGCCTGCAAGAAAAGATTTCCAGCATGCGGCGGAATTATTATATGGATGGGACACGATTGCTTTCCGTGCCCAACGAATACGTCTATTATTGATTTTGAAGGAAATTTTAAACCGGCAGCCTATGCAATTGGTGAAATATTTAATAGTAAATAATTATAATCGATTTTTTACGGCGGCGAGAATCATCGCGAAATAATTTTCATCAGGAACATACTCCGGCACAGAATTTCCTGTGCCAAGGGCATAAGCGCCTTTATCTCTTGCCAGTTCGAGCATTTTGAGCGATCTGTCATATACCTGCTGCGGTGATGAGCGAACGATGAAATCCAAATCGATTCCGCCGAGGATCGCTAATTGTCTCCCATATTTCTGATATGCTTCTTCGACAGGCATAATAGTATCTTCATAGGAATGTTTGCCGTCAAAGCCAATATCGTCAACAATTACATCCATAACATTTTTGAGATTGCCGCAGGAATGCATCACTGCGTATCTGTTGGCATTATGGGCAACGGCGACAAATTTTTTATGCCAAGGAGCAATATATTTTTTCATGTCATCTGGTGAAATCATCGTTTGAGTTTTAAAACCCCAATCGTCATTTACGAATATGGCTCCTACGCTTTCGTATTCGAGACAGATTTGATAATGCTTCAAAAGCCTTTCGCCGATCGAATCACAAACAGCTTTTACTAAATCCGGATTATCAACGAGCGAATAACAAAGATTATTATACCCCATCAATTGAATTGTGATCTCGAGCATACCATAAGGCCCGGGGGTGATGAGTTTCATATTGCCATCAATCGGCGCGAGTATATTTTTAAGACAATCGTAAGAATAATCCTCAGGATTGGGCCAATTGTATTTTTCAAAGCTCTGTCAATCGTTTATCATACATGAGCGATTCAAGGAAATAGTCTGCTTTTCCGTATGTTCACATTCAACAGGGAAATGGAAATCAGAAGCATTGATAACGGCAAAATCATACCCGGCGTTTCTAAATGCAAGTACTGTATGAAATTTATCACGATATTTTTCTTCAAACGAATAAGAATTTATCTGCGAATCAGCAAGTATGGAGCAAATTCGAGGATTTATATAAAATTCAAAAAGAGAGTCCCTTGAGGGCTTTTGCTTTTTCAGAATTTTTATCATGTTTTCAAAATCAGGACTGCTTTTTACAGGCTTATTCCATTTAAAATCTGAAATTGACATATATTCCTTTCAATATTTCCCGTATTTTTCGGCGGCTTCAATCATGGCATAAATATTTTCATCGGGAGTATCACGGCCGCACTGGTCAGCAGTAGATAGAATAAATTTTCCATCCTCAGCGGCATCTTCGATAGCTTTTCTACTTGCCTGAATAACCTCATTTCGAGTGCCAAGCAGCATTGTATTTGTCCTATGCAAATTTCCTTTTAAAACAATTTTATCGCCATAGTTTTTTTTAAGATCTGCAAGGATGCAATCCCCTGCCGGCGGTGTTTCCAATGGGTCAATAACAGTAAGAGAAGTTTGCTCGGCAAATAATTTCACGAGTTCTTTTTCCGGCCCGCAGGAATGAATATGTGTCGGAATGCCTGCTTTGGAGGCAAGTTCAATTACTCTTTTGACTGCGGGAAAAGCTACTTTGAGGAACATATCCATTGTTTGATAAACAAGTGTGCCCGAACCGCCGACACAGAGAAAGTCTGGCTTATCTTCGAGAGCCATGATTCGATGAAATCTTTTTTCGGCATGTTCGATTCTCTCTTCTGCCATTTTGTGTATATCGAATTGACCATCATAATATTTGAAAATATCTTCCTGAGTTGTAAATGCAACAGTATAAGTAACGAATACACCTACAAGCCCCTGATCGCCCATCATTTTTTTTATTCTTGTCAAACCCTGCGGGCCTATATCCAAAGGATTAACGCCTAAAAGTTTTTCCCATTTAATCGGCTCAATCGCCAAACCCACTTTATCAGGGTCAACTTTATAGATAAGCGGATTGTCTTTAGGATAAACATTTACAAACGGTTCCCAGAAATTTTTATTATTTGCCAATCTGTATCTCTGTGTTATTATCCGGTCATCACTTTTATCCACTATCACGGTGAACCATTCTTCGGTATCTTTTTCTTCGGGAAAATTGAGTGGAAAATAGCCATCCATGAGAGCATCGATACCGAAATGTTTAGCGCAATCTATATATGCTTCCCAAATCGGCGGGTCATTATAAAGATAGATGTCCCAAAAAGGCTTGCCGGTACGCCTGGCAGGAATCATATTTGAAAAATCAGGAGATACAGGAATCCTATCGGGAATTTCACCTGAAAGAACGGTTTGTAATCGCTGACGAGGTGTCATAATCATAAAGAAAAGCTATCCCAGGTTTCAAAAACAGCTTCAACATTATCAGGGTTCACTTCTGCTCCGAATTCACATTGAGCTATAACGCCGCCATTGTCATAAAGGTGTTCTTTTACCTGTTTAACTGAGTTGACTACATCCTGCCGACTGCCATAAGGTAAAGTTTGCTGGCGATCAATCTCGCCCCAGAAAGTAATTTTGCCTTTGAACTTGCTAAGCTCTTTAATATCCATACAGAAAATCTGGCTGTTTATCGCATCGAGACCTATTTCAATTAAATCAGGAAATATATCGAAGATATAGCCGTCGGAATGCATAAAAGCTTTTTTGCCGCTATTGTGTGCGATATCTATATATTCTTTATAAAGAGGTTTATAAAATTTTCTCCAATCCTGCGGTGAAATCAAAAGTGCCCTTTGACTGCCCCAATCATCCATAAACCACAAAGCATCAACATTTGTTTTTGCCCATGCTTTAAGTTCGCTAACATTGAATTTATGAACGATATCGAATAATTCGAATAAACCTTCTTCTTTCAAAGCCAAATCCATCAGCAGGGTTTCACTTCCTCTCAAAAACTGCATTCTCTCGAACGGCCTTGGGCATGCACCGCCGATAACAAATTTATCACTCTTTTTGCAAAAAGCGTTTACGGATTCTACATCTACTCCGAGCAGTTCTTTTGGAAGTCGGATTTTTTTCAAATCGTTCCAGCTTTTAATAATCGGATCTTTTATCTGGCCGACGATTCCTGCCTGTTCATTTTCCCAGATACAACCCCATTCATCAACATAGCTGCCGACTTTGAACATATCACCTTTAACAACGGGCGGTTTGATATAACATGAATCAGGGCCGACAATATCATCCGGATATTTTTGTTTTAGCTGTTCATATCTTTGCGGATAATGATCTTTTGCCCAAGGCAGAGGCCATAACTGGCGGGGTATGCGTTTTGGGTTTTCTTTGTTTAACGTTTGATAAACAAGTTCTCTCGAAGTCATAAATTAATCCTGAAAAAATTAACCTTTGATTCCGGTAGTAGCGATACCGGACATAATATGTTTCTGTAAAAATATAAACAATATCGCAACCGGCAGCATAGCCAATACTGCACCGGTCATAAGCAGGTGCCTGTTATCGATGTACGGCGAACGAAAATATTCCAGACCAAGCGTAACAGTTCTGTAAGCCGGGTTGTCGAGATAAACAAGCGGGCCCATCACATCTTGCCAGGTATAAACAAAAGTAAAGATTGCGACAACTATCAGAACAGGAATGCTATTGGGCAAAATTATATAAAAGAATCTTCGGATAGCACCACATCCATCTATCTCGGCTGATTCGTCAAGTTCTTTTGGCAGAGTAAGCATATATTGGCGCATCAAAAAGATATTGAACGCACCTGCGGTAAAATGCGGCACTATCAGCGGGAGAAAAGTATTTATCCATCCAAGGGATTTATAAATCGCAAAAAGAGGAATTAATGTTACTTCCATGGGTATCATCATCGTTGCCAAAACGAGTATGAAAAGCGGTTCCCTGCCTTTGAAATCTATTCTTGAAAAACCATAAGCGACGAAACTGCTTGAAAAGGTTTGGCCGATAACAGCGACAATACTAATAAAAAGGCTGTTGCGCATAAATACAGCGAAGCCGGTTGACTTTTCGCCGAAAGTGGCTTCTGGGCCTTCCATCGTTTCTTTGTAGTTTGTCCATCGCGGACTAAAATCTCTAATCGGGTTATGCTTTATATTCAAAAGCGGTTTGAAATATCCATTTGATTGGTCATTGTCAGAAAGCGATGTAAACATTATTTCGTCGAAACCGTTACTGCTGTTTCTGACGAGCTGCAAGCACGGCTATAGGCTGTTTAAAGCCCTCGATACGATGACATGCGGTTTTGGAAAATTCAATTGTCTCAAATTCCGGGTTTTCAATTTTAATGTCATTATTTGAAAACCATTCGACCTGAGATGTAGGCTGGTTTTGATTTAATTTCAGGTAATATCCGCCTGGGACTGATGATTTAGATACTAAATCTGTCGATTCACATAGTTTCAGCCATAAAGAGCCTGATTGTGAAAATATCCTGTCTTTTGCCTGCACTTTTAGGTCAATCGTTTTCATTTCGCTGGGATAATACGCAGGCGGAACCATTGACATACACTCTCTTGATTTCAAAGAAGATGATAATACTCAATAGAACGGAAATGCAAAAAAACAATCCCGTCAAAATCAGTGCAATATAAACAAATATTTTTTTGCCTGACAAAACCATTTAAACTAATCCGTATGAACAAATTTTTTAGAAAGTTTTAACTGAATCATCGTAACTACAAATATTATAATAAAAAGTATTATCGCGTAGGTGCAGGCATTACCCATTCTCAAACTGTTGAATGCTTCATTATAAATATTAACGGCTCTTCAGAATTATAGAGGTCACATTGATTTTGTTGACTAAAAAATCTCCATAGGTGCGATTTATATATTCCAAAAGCGAACTTTGTAATTGAATTTGATGAATCCCAACATTTTACCAATCGCGCCATATTGCATTGCAACATTATCCAATTGGACTGACATTGGGGTTTGATAAAGCAAAGTGGCAGGATATTTGTAATGAAATACATGCTTTTGATAACGATCCTGTTTATAGAGATGAACAAAGGGCATGGTATGATACTTTGCGAGATTTCCTTCCTATAATCGCCGGCTTAAAATCAACGGTCCGAATAGCTATGCAAGGTCATAGTGTATGTCGTCAGCAAGAATGGCACAAAAGAAGTTCATTTCTAAGAG
>Ga0154576_1125_pt1 | contig 110313 bp, 84 predicted proteins | sample RifGroF2_FD_116005 | JGI IMG/M metagenome (GOLD analysis project Ga0154576, IMG submission 116005) | Planctomycetes bacterium GWF2_41_51 | reverse complement strand
TATATTCTTTACATCGTATGATGAAGCTCGAATGATAGCCAATACATTTGGTAAAAATATAGCAGAGCAGGATTTTATAATAAATTTCCTGAAATTCCTCGCAAGAGAATTCAGCAACTTCAAAATCTTCGGCGTAACGGTTAAAGATGGAGCTTTTGTAATTTATAAGGATGCTAAAGGTAATATCACAGACCCGCAAAAGATAACATCTCGCTTTATGGGCAAAGGCGTAACGGATCTGGTAGGTGCAGGCGATTCGTTCAGAGCAGGCGTTGTAACGTATATAGTCAAAAATATTGAAGCATTTAAAAATGATAAAATTGATATTGAGCAGGCAATTCAAATGGGGAATTTATTTGCATCGCGTTATATAAAAGCCCCGTTAAATGACAGATATGGCAGCATAGAGCATTATGACAAGATGTTGGAAATAATAAATAAATGAAAAATCATGTTTTTACAGGTTTTGGATTTGGTCCTATACAGGCAGGCTTAATTGTTAATGAAGCATACAAGAGTGGCAATTTCTCACGAATTGTCATTTCAGAAGTTGACCAGAAATTAGTTGATGCGGTTCGTGCAAATAATGGAACGTATTATATTAATGTTGTTTCATCAGCAGGCATAGAGTAAAATCGAAGATATAGAGATATATAATCCATCAAATGATAAGCAAATTATAAGTATTATCTCAGGGCGAAAAAAACAAGTGCTCCGATTGTTGTTGCCGCAATAACTGGCGTAACTAATTAACATAATATCAGGAAATTTTAAAATGGGATTTTCAAAAGATTTTGTATGGGGAACTGCAACTGCAGCATACCAAATTGAAGGCGCAGCTTATGAAGACGGCAGAGGATTATCTGTGTGGGATATGATGTGCCGTAAACAAGGTGCAATATATAAAGGCCAGGACGGCTCTGTTGCCTGCGACCATTATCATTTATTCAAAACCGATGTGGCGATCATGAAGCAGATCGGTGTTAAAGCCTATCGTTTATCGATATCTTGGCCCCGTTTAATCCCGACAGGCACAGGTCAAATAAATCAAAAGGCAGTTGAGTTTTACAATAATTTAATCAATGAGCTTTTAGCTGCCGAAATAACTCCATATATTACACTTTTTCATTGGGATTATCCGCTTGAACTTTATTGCCGAGGCGGATGGTTGAATCCTGAAAGTTCTGATTGGTTTGCCCAGTACACAAGTGTTGTAATGGAGTATTTTTCAGATCGAGTCAAAAACTGGATCACATTGAATGAACCGCAATGTTTTATTGGTCTTGGTCATTGCGAAGGAATACACGCGCCAGGCGATAAACTGCCCCTCGAAGAAGTGCTAAGAGCCGGACATAACGCAATGCTTGCGCATGGTAAAGCAGTTCAAGTAATCCGCGCTGAAGCAAAAACCAAAACCAATATAGGCTATGCGCCAGTCGGTGATGTTAGAGTTCCTTTGACTATGGATGCTAAAGATGTAAATGCGGCTAGGATATCTATGTTTAAGGTTACAGAGCATGGGGCAGAATCCAAAGTCTGGAATAATACATGGTGGTTTGATCCAATCTTTTTAGGCAAGTACCCGGATGATGGCGTTGAGCTCTATGGAAGTAAGATGCCGAAAATAAATTCAAAAGATATGGATATCATCAGCACGCCTGTCGATTTTTGCGGTGCAAATATCTATCATGCTCGTTTAGTTAAGCAGAATGATAATGGACAAATTCAGGAAGTAGATTTTGGGCAGGGTTATCCATATACTTTTTATGGATGGCCTGTTATTCCGCAAAGCATGTACTGGGGACCTAAGTTTTATTATGAACGATATAAAAAACCCATAATGATTACTGAAAACGGAATGGTCAATTCGGATTGGATTTCAATTGATGGAAAAGTGCATGACCCTCAACGAATAGATTTTCTTGGAAGATACTTAAAGGAATTAAAACTCGCTGCTGATGAAGTGCCTGTTCATGGTTATTTTTTGTGGTCTCTGTTGGATAATTTTGAGTGGACGATGGGCTATAATCAAAGATTTGGGCTTGTTTATACTGACTATAATACGCAAAAAAGAACGCTCAAGGATTCTGCATATTGGTATTCAAGGATAATAGCAGAAAATGGAGAATCGCTTTAATATTATAGCTTGAAATGCTCTTTAATGAATAGGTCTTTCAAGCAGATCTGTTTCGTTGATTGTTTTTGATTTTACATTGATCTGCAACGTTTGGATTTCATAATACTGCACGTACGGAACTGTGCGGGGCTGCGAGTAATCGCAGTCCATACCGCGACCTTGCTGTGCGTAAGTGCTTAAATTGCAATGAGTTATATCTTGGCTAAGTTGCAAAGTTGTCCCATTCGGGGAGTTTGTAAGTTTGGCTGAATTCAAGACTTATGCGGAGCGTTTTATGCGTTCGGGAAAGCTCTGATTTTTACGAGCAAGATATTTTGGGATTGTTCATAGTGGTTTCGCTTTACTTAAAACGGCACTGCTTACGATTATGTCTCCGCTTGGACTTGTAGTTATAGCAATAACAGCTGCAGCGGCGGGATTTCTGTATTTCAGCGGATACGGCGCAAAGGCATTGCAGTGGCTTGGCGAGCGATTCAACGAATTACGAGAAGATGCAACCGCAGCGATCGGTGGAATCTCTGCTGCATTTGCTAAAGGTGACATGGGCCTTGCTGCTCGGATCGGCTGGCTGTTTGTAAAAATGGAATGGCTCAAAGCAAAGCAGTGGATGCTCGAAATATGGTACTCTGTGAAACTTGCTATTATGGGCACCTAATGCAAATGCTCACGCAGAACGCTATGTTCTTAGCTGCAAAAAAGAATGCCTGAATCATTTACTTATATTTGGCTTGGATAGATTGCAGCATGTTGATTGTTATACTTCATATTTTAATGAACACAGACCACATCAGGGAATTGAAAATAGAATTCCGGCTGAGTATAACAAGTCCTACAGACAGCGTGATGGTTATAAGCCAAACTCAAATGCCGGGAATATTATTTGCGATGACTTTCTTGGCGGGCTCTTGAAAAGTTATCGGAAGGCTGCTTAATTTTTTGCAGCCTTGACAAGCAAAAATGGCCGGAGCTATGAATTTTTGTACCTTACGTGATTCTGGAGCAAGTTAACAGCAGATTAAATGAAAGAATTGTCAGCAAGTTTAATGAAGTATATAATTATTCGAAACAAAACAGTTTAACAATGCACCAAGCAGCAATGGATTTGGCGGTCAATAGAGTAGTTGAAGCGATAGATGCAATGGGAATGCTGCCGTAATAAGTAAACAGTTTATAAGAATAAAGCTGTATTTTATTTTTCTTTTCCAAAAGGAGGTTCTCCTTGAACTTGTTTGGCTATTTTGATTGCTTTTTCAACAGAATTTTTATCCCCTCTAACTACAAGCCAAATACTGCCTTCTGCGCCTCCAACGCCTCCGGCGGCAGCTTGAAAAACTTCCAAGTCCGCTACTAATATCTTTATCGATTCAATTTCTGTTATAATATGACCTGTCAGCAAAAACATCGAAGGCGCTTTATGACTGATTGATTCTAAAGGCTCTCGCATCTTCAGATGCATTTCTACTACATTTCCACTGATTTGTTTTTCGAGTCCGACAGGAATTATCAAATGTGCTTTTCGTGCTGTAATATATGGCATAATTTTACCAGTGGTGCCGCCATCTGGGGCTCCAATCATCACAGCGGCTGTTTTATTTTGATAATCAAGGGCATTAGCACCTTTAATGACAATATCGCCTGGTTTCAATTGTTGCATAGCTTCATTCAAAGTCATTTTACTCTGTTTGCCTCTAACCAAAATTATTTCTGGCATAGAAGCTGTGCCTGAAAATGGATCTTTTGCGTTCTGTGGGATTATCATGCCTGATACCAATGCTCCCGGCTTTATCGTTATATTTAGTATTTCTTCAGCAATATATGAATTTGTTGTTCCTTTTGTAATGATGACTTTACCATTTTTTAAAGCTGCCTGAACAATCGGCATGTTTGCCACTGCTTTGGCAATGAGACGTTTACTCTCGGCAGGCGTGAGTATTATTCCTGCTTGTACAATAGAATTAACATCTTTGCCAGATGCATATTTCAATATTAATGTTTGAAGTAGAAGGCAAATCAATACAAACAATTTACAAAATGAATTAACTATGGAACTGTGATTTTGCTTCATTATTTCTGTCTCTATTATTTAAAACATTAAAACTTTTCTTAAATAGACTAACTTGGGCAATTCGGCCCATACATAATTGATATTTGCTGAGCGGCCAGATCGCTATTTGCGATCCACGGTTCGCCTCGTATCTTCAAATGATCATACATTTTTTTTCTCCAACTTTTGACTAAATCTGTGTATTGAGAACTGCCGACAATATCATTTATTTCATGTGGATCGTTATTAGGTCAAAAAATTACTGTTTTCCTGTAATCGTAATAGATATATATCGACCGTCTGTAATAGCGACCCATGCATTTTCATTCCAGTAGCATGATCCATGTTCCAAATCCAGCAGCTTTTACAAAATCTCGTTTTTTTCATTTTAACAACGCCCTGAAAGTCTAATCGTTGAAATTCATAAGGCGCATAGCATGTTTAAAATTTGAGCATCTTTCAAAAAGTTTTCAACATTATCATCTTTTACAAACTCAAGCATCGCAAAGCGGTCTTTGTTGTCAGTTTTGATTTTGTCAAAGAATAATTTCCAATTTTCGATACCTTCTGCAAGTAAAAGTCGTGTATAATCAGGTCGCCAATGAAAAACGTGTATGTTTCGCAACCATGGTATTATGATATCTAATCCTTGAAGATTTGTTTTTGTGTCTAATCCCAGGATCGGCTGCCAATAGATGCCGAAGTTTTCTTTTCCGATCTGGGTTAAAAGTTTTTTCGCAGAATCAGGTGTATTTACCAGGGTGTTGTTGTGGAATTCAAACGCGATCTCAATATCTTCTTTTTTGGCCTGTGAAGAGATATCAAAAGCATCTTCAAGAATCATATTCCAATAGGCGTTGTCAGCTTCTTCAGAATTTAATGCACCTGCCCAGACCCGTATCATTGGCGTATTGAGAGCCTTTGCGGTTTCAAGGACACACTGAAAGGGTAGTCGGAGTTTTTTGCTTTCGCCAACTTTATAGTACGATCCATATGAAGAGACATTCAAGCCTGCATTTCGCGTCATATTTCCGACTGCTTGTGCCTGCTTGATATCCCCGTGAGGAACGTGGATATCCCCACCCCATTCAATTGCCTCTAAGCCTGCCTGACTACACAAATTTATTATTTTATTAGCGCTGAACTGGCGAAATGTAACAGAAACCAAGCCCGTTTTTATCATATAAGCGGTTTACCTTAATCCGGCAGTGGATTCTCTGACGATTAGCCTCCCACCAAAATGTATGATGCGGGTGGGGGCGTTGGGGTCACGAATTTTGTCCAGAAGCATGGCGCCAATGGAACTTGCAAAATCTTCCTGGGAAACTTCATACACAGTAAGAGGGGGTTCCCAGATATCAGTTTCGCCAATACATGCTATAGAAGCTATTGCCAGATCGCCAGGTATCATGATCTTCCTACGATGGCAGATTCTGTATATGAATGCGGCCATCTGGTCGTGCATAGCAATCAAAGCGGTTGCCCCTTTTTTCACAAGGTCGTCAATGATTTCATCCAAGTTTCCCATTTGCGGCGATACGCGGTAGATCAATCCATCATCTATTTTAATTGCCGCTTCCCGGCAGGCCTTTTTATAACCAGAAATTCTAGGATCACCTTCCTGATAGGTGATTAACGCGATTTTAGAATGATTAAAATCAATGAGATGCTTTGTGATGGCCCTTGCCCCAGAGCTAAGATCTTCTACTATCTGGTTTACCGTCTGGTCGTGGTAGTATCCGAGAACCACAAAAGGGGTCAAACTCTTGCGGAGAGTCTCGACAGCTTCAATGCTTCCTGTATAATGACGAGAACAGACGATAACTCCATCAATCAGTCTGTCAAGCATAGATTCCACGATCTGATTCTCTCTGTCCGGCTCACTATGGCCTAATTCTATCTGCAGACTATAGCCGTTTTGGCGAAGAATTTGCTCGAGATTGTATGCAAAACCCTCGAAATTCTGTATTTGCGATATATTTCTTGCTAAAAAACCAATGGTATTGGTTTTTTTGGTGGCAATTGCTCTGGCATTGAGGTTAGGGCGATAATTGAGTTTTTCGCAATATTCCTTTATTTTTTGCCTGGTTGTGGCGTTAACAAGGTGAGAACGAGTAAATGTCCTGCTGACAGTCGAAATGGAGATGTCGAGATCCTGGGCGATCGCCTCCATAGTCACAGTCACAGCTTTGTTATTTTGCAATTTAGCCATCATTTCACTTTTCTAATTACCCTTATAAGAAATATAGCTCAAAAAAAGTAAAATGTCAATGAGAATTGCAAGCATTTGCAAAAAGTATTTTCTTCTTGACAATGTGTTGGTCGAAGGCTATTATTAATTTTCGTGCAAGGCCTTGCAAAAAAAGGCTCGAATTAAGGATTATTATGCTTAAAGGCTTTGCAGAACTGGAGTTAAAATGACTAAACTAGCAAATAAATTACTTATGGCTGTGCTATTTTTGGTACATAGTTACAGCAATGCTCAGATTGTTGTCGGTCCTATTAGCAATCCGCATCCAAGATTATTTATGAATTCGTCTGAAATTGAAGCGATGAAAATCAGAGTGGCGAGCAATAGAGAACCCTGGAAAACCGCATTCGTTAATTTGCAAGCCAGGGCAACGGCAGCTTCTTCACGTGACCCGAGGCCATATACGGGAACCGATCCTAATACTTATGGAGATTATTGTAGAGCGGATGCCGCAAGAGCCAGGGATTTGGCCTTGATGTATCATATTACAGGTTCTGATATTTACGTACGATACGCGAGAGATTATTTAATGTCTTGGGCAACTGCTACCCCGCTGCCTGCATCAAATCTGAACAAAGCTTCTATTACTGGTATGTTGATCGGTCGTGCTACCCTACCGATGATGTGGGCGTATGACCTTTTGTACAATCACCCTCTTATGACAGGCCAGATAAAGGCGACGATAGAAAACTGGTTCAAAAGCCTTGAGATACCTATAAAAAGCTGCAAAGAATATTGGCATGAGAATGATTATTTTAATAAGCAGTATTATCAAAATCACCTGGTTGCCCACACAATGGGTTTGCTGGCAATCGGATATACCATAGGCGATGTGGGGCTGGTACAGTTTGCGGTCGATCATCCTGACAATTCTCGCGATTTTGTTGAATTGGTACAAGGATGTATCTTCATGCCAGGCGATCAGCCCTGCTCGAGGGAGTATGATCAAGAGTTGTGGCCGGTTCAAAAAGGCGAGATATATGATCGTTACCGTCATCAGACTGCGCCCGAAAAAGGGTTGCAATACTCGCATTTGACAATGCGGTTGCTGACGTTGACTGCGGAAATGGCATTGCATAATGGGTTGGATTTCTTCCATTATACAGCTCCAACGGGTGAAAAATTAGAATTGCCTATCACATTCTATGCAGATTTTCATCGATTGAAAGACGCGTGCATCAAAGGAGGATACTATTGTTCTTACGGGTATGATGAGACCCCGAGAATAGGGATACCCGGCGATAATACGAGCTTCTGGGAAATTGCTTTTAAGTATTATCCCTACAATGTCGAAGTAGCCGAGCTGCTTGGCAGCATTGACAGAACTGCCTACCCGAAACTTGACAGCATTATAGGTGACCCTGTTTTAACTCATGGCCGAAAAATATGCTGGGAAGGCAGACAGTCAGTGGATATCAACTACGACTGCATAGTTAATTTTGAAGATATGATGTATCTTGCTCAGAACTGGTTGAAATGCTCATTACCCTTCCAGGAAGGGTGCGTTGAGGGGGATATTTTAATATCCGATTGACTCGAAATAATAAGGAAAAAAATAGAAGAAAATGCAACCACTTGCATGAAAAATATCATTTTTACGCTTGACAGAAAGAGAATCAATGTGTTATTATTATGCAAGGCCTTGCAATGGCAATAAAAACGTTAATTTTCGTGAATAGTTACAAAACTTAATTATTTGGAGGAATGTGAGATGAAGAAAAGAGTTTGTATTTGTTTAATGTTGTTTGCGGGTTGTACTTTGCAAGCTGCCTTGGTGGATAGTCCTGGGACTGCAGGGCTTTGGCATATGGATACTACAACAACAGCGAGTTATGAAGGTCTGTCTCGGACAGTAGTTGCCGATGATGATTCGTATGTGACAGGACGTAATAATTTCCTGGTGTTGGGCAATGATGCTGCACTTGGCGGCGAAACCATTGCAGCACCCCTGACTGCTGATGGTCTTGGTGTGAGCGGCCAGCCGGGCGACAAGGCTCTTGATTTTACCGGCGGTAATTATTGTGCAATAGCTCCAAATCAGTGGGCAAATAATCCCAAAGATTTTGAACTCGAATTTAACTTTAAATCTTTTGATGTAACAGCCTCACAAACTTTAGTCCACGTTGCCGGTGTTTTTGAACTCAGACAGGAATATAGTGCCGCCAGCGGAACACGTATTCGGTTTTATGTCTGGCCCACGGGTCAGTCGGGCAAAGGTGTTTCATCAAATTGGGGTGTGCAGGCAGAAACATGGCACCACCTTAAAGTATCAGTTGAGAATGATGGGTATCTTGCCAAAATTTATCTGGATGGAGCTTTAGGCACTGCATACACGCTTACCGCTCAATTGTCAGACTGGAACACTAATGGTGCCTCTCATATGACACTTGGCGCCACATGGAACAATGGTGCCAGATGGTTTGACGGATATATAGATGAAGTGAAGCTTGTTCCCGAGCCGGCGACGATCATGCTGCTTGGATTTGGTTTTGCAATTGTCAGGCAAAAAAAGTCAAAATATGCTCCATAAAAGTTTTAAAACATAGAAAATGACAGCAGAAATTATTAACCGGAGAAAATTATGAACTTTGCAGCTTTAAAAACAAATCGAAAAGAATCTGGTTTCACACTTGTTGAGTTGTTGGTAGTTATTTCCATTATAGCGATGCTGTTGGGAATACTTATGCCTGCACTTAGCAAGGCAAAAGCAACCGCCGTCACTGTGCTATGCAAGACCAATCTTAAAGACATCGGGCTGATCGCCACGTGTTATGCGAATGATTACGGCCAACATTTACCCTATACAACAGAAGAAGGCAGGTGGATGGTCGTGTTGTCAGACTATCACTATGGCAGGGCAAAAAGCACCTCATATACTGACGCTGAGGGAACAAAAAAAGGTGGTATAAACGATTTTAGTTTGTTCAAATGCCCTGTCGAGATGAAGAAAACCGGACAAACTGTAAGCAGTGGCGGAGTATTCACCCCCCATGGAATGTACGGAATGAATCAGTTTTTCACCGGTACAATGATGAATCATGAACAAGCAGATATTATTGTTGGGAGTACTAAGATGACTGAGGCTCACAATAGATGGCGAAAGTTCAGTGATATAAAAGGTCCCGCCACTCTGCCGTTATTTGCTGATACGGATTCGGATGATCCACGCAACAACGCAGACACAAAAGCCGGGGGTAAAGCGACAGGGTGCTGGTGGCTCAGCGCAAAAGGTCCCCACCCCAATGCGGTTGTGAAATATAAGTGGAAAAGCAAAACTGGTTGGCCAGAGTCGCGATCAACATCGACGTATGGACCGGGACCTAATCACAATGGTAAAACCAATTATCTTATGGGTGACGGGCACCTTCAAACAACGGGTATCTGGCCTTGGCGTGACCACATAGGAACGGATTTTCATCCCAAGAGAAATGTAAGTATACTCCCAGCGAGGTGATAATTTGATAGAAGCTAATTGTTGTCATAGATTTATTAAATAACAATTTGAATAAGGAGATAAGGTATGAAGTGTAAAAAAACTAAAATTATGGTTTGTTTGCTAACTGTGTTTTTTGTTTCATTGCAGATACAGGCGGCCGAAACGCTGATCGGTGAATGGAATATGGATGGGGCTGTGGTAACCAAAACAGTTTCCGTTTTAAACTCAAATAATGGCCAAGGAGGAGGTTTTATAAACGAAAGCCGAACGGTGATCGAGAGCAGCTACGGCGATGTGGTGTTTGGCGGTCCGAGGGCTGCGTCTTATTATGCAATTTATCCGGCGTCTCAGACTGCCGGCGGTCTTGGAGCATCCGGCGAAGCAGGTGATAAAAGCCTGCTTGTAAGGGGGGGGGAAAAAGAAAGTGCTTTTATTGGGGGTGTTATGTATGAGGTCGAAAGTGGGTTTAAAATCGAACTGAATTTCAAACTTTTCGAACCTCGTGAACCAGCAAACGTCGGCGTAACCTATTATCCCAATGGATGGATAACGGTACCTAACTCAAAGCCGATTCTGGTTACCGGCGGGATCAACAGATTTAAAATTGAGCTCGTAACCGACGGCGAAGGCAGCGGAACAGCGAAACTAAATCTTGTCTGTTGGCCGGCGTCAGGCTCCGCCGTAAGTCTCGAAACCGATTTCGCTGTAAATGTTGATAACTGGAATCACGTCGCGGCATGGCTTGAGGGAGGAAATCTTTATATTCAGTTAAACAATGGGACTGTTTTTTCGAACTCTGCCGGTATATCACTGAAAGCTTCGTTTGATCCTGCATTATCATATAATGGTCTAACATTTGGAGCCTGGAATGGAGCGAGTGTATGGCCGAGAGCTTATCTTGATAATCTTAAGTTATACTCAATCGAACCGATATGCGGCGATTGGGGTTATTTGAAGGGCGATCTTGACAAAGATTGCAAAATTGATTTCATAGACATCGACTTATTTATCCAGCAGTGGCTTTCCTGCACTGAGCCGGGGGTTACAGACTGTGTAAATGTCAATCAGTGAGTACATCAATCAATACGATCGTCATAAAATAACTTAATAGCTACAAATAAGGAGCTTATAAAATGAAAAATCTGACACTTATATTAATAATATGTATAGCATTTATGGCCTCTCTTACTTTGGCCGTTTCTACTCAGGAAATCTTAGTGGGCACTTGGGATATGACGGGAACTGCGTCTTCCCAATCAATAAAAGTACCAATAAACGATCCGATCTTATCCTTTGTTACGGAGACACGAAATGTATTAGCTGATTCAGATGGTGATATCGTGTTTGGGACATTTATTGAGGGTGGAGGATCGGCTTCGGCGAGCGTATCTGGTGGGCAGCTTGTATTTTCAGGTGCTCAAATTGCATATATTAAAAATGCCCTCAATGGTGCAATATCGCTTGAGGTTGAGTTTGATTTTACAACAAGCAATATTTCTCAGGAAGCGACGATAATGGCAGGTGCCGGATCATGGGATTTAAGGATTGAACCCGATGGGGCCAATGCACGTTTGAAACTGACTACATGGATGCATGAAGGCGGCAACTCATTGCCGCGATACACATTTTCGAACTGGGCAGTGTCGACAGGTGTGACCCACCATGTGAAGTTTTCAATAATCAATGATAATGTACAAATTGTATTGGATGGAGTTGATGGTTCAGGCCCGACTGCTCTGCAGGGCGGGTTCCTTGCGTCGGTTAACCCTCATTTGCATATGGGTGCGAAATGGAATGGCGGGGAGAGATATTTTACTGGTACCATGGATGATATTACCGTGAAAAAATATGAAAGCTTTGCAGGTGATTGGCCCATGCTCAGCAGCACCAAAACAACTAAAAATGTTGATGTGCCTGTAGTACTGAATCAACCGGAAACTGTTACCGAAACTCGCACAGTAATGCAAGATCCGAATGGCGATGTTGTTTTTGGGCAATGGCTTGCAGAAAAAGGATCTTGGTATTATTCACCAGAGAAAGATGACCTGTTAACTGATGCTCTTGAATTTGAATGGGGCAATGCCAGTGAGATGGCTTATATTCCAAACATTTTTAGCAATCGTACTTCTTTCCGTTGCGAGTTTGATGTTATGCTGACAAGCGATTGGTTTGAGCCTAGTCAGACGATCCTGGTAGTTCCGCAATCATGGATAGTCAGGACAGAGCGGGGCGCCGCAGGCACTGCCTATGAAGGGAAAACACGTCTGCTGTTTATCACTTATTTCTATAACTATGCTAACGGCACATTGTCAAATCATCAGCCAAGTTCACCGTGGATCATAGAAGAAGATCAGTGGCATCATGTTACCGTATGGACTTACAAGAATCGCGCCCATATCAGTATCGATGGATATAAGATCGATGTGTTGGGCGGAAATCTGGACACTGGACTGCATGCCGCACTGTATCCGCATCTATTTATTGGTGCGAACTGGAACGCAAATGGAATGTTTTTCGATGGTAACATCAAGAATATTAAGCTGACAGCCTTTGATGATTATTGCGGAGAAAGTACCTGGGGCTATCTGTCTACAGATTTTAATCTTGATTGCAGAGTTGATTTTAAAGATTTTGCTGCCTTAGCAGAATCCTGGCTCCAATGCACCGACCCTGAAGGAGCAGAGTGTATAAATCTGAATTAGTTTATTAACGATACGCTAAAGGGCTTGGGACAAGCTAATTCAGGTTAGCAATTTATTCCCAAGCCTCTTTTTAAAGGTGAAATTATGTCTGTTAGCGGTGTAAACTGGAACACAAATTATGGCTGCGATTATGGCGGAAATATTGATGAACCGCCGTTGTTTGTGAAAGACCAGGAAGGCTATCAATATGGCCTAGCCGGAGAAGATGGAGTTTTAGGTACGGCGGATGACGGATTGGAATTGCAGGATATGAGTCCCTGCATGGATTCCGGAGACAATTTGGTTGTTCACGAGGCAAATGACATAGCTGGGGTCATCGGTTCTGCAGGGGATTCAGGTTATCTTTATAATTTAGATGCTCAAATACTATTAACGCTTGATTTCCCTGGAGCAAGCTACACATGGATAAATGGGATTAGCGGTAATAAAATTGTTGGCAGTTATTTGGATACCTCTGGTATCCATGGTTTTATTGCGACAATACCCGAGCCTGCGACGATTGTGCTGCTTTCTTTCGGGGTGGTTTTAATGAGAAGACGCAAAAGTTTTGGTTTTTAAAACTGAAAATGGATTTATTGGAAAAATCTAAATCTTAGAAAGGATAAGCATGAATAAATTACTTTTACTTATTTTAGTATTGGTGATGAGTGTAATTGCAGATTTTGCTGAAGCAAAGAGAATTGAAATACCGCCGATCACGGAAGGGCATCCTCGGCTTTTGCTTAAGAAAAGCGATATAGAGATCATCAAGCAGCGGATCAATCAGAAGCAGGAGCCCTGGTTTGGCGGCTGGACAGATTTGAAGGCAAGTCTTGATAAGCAGATCGAGAATAATAGAGAGCCCAAACCATATACCGGTCCTGACTGTTTGCACGGTTTTTTCCCTGTGTGTGACAAAGATGCCAACTATGCGAGAGATCTGGCAATGGCTTATTGGATAACCGGCGAAAAAAAGTATGCTGACCAATCATTAAAAATGTTGGCAGGCTGGGCGCAAAATGATCCTCTTCCGGGAGCTGATTTTGATCCGAATATAAATTACCCGGCCTTGGGTATGGCTGTCGGAAGAGCTTCGATGGCGTTCATCTGGACATACGATCTTCTGTATGATTATCCGGATTTTAAGCCTGAACAGAAAAAAGCCGTTGAGGAGTGGTTTCAATTATTGTTATCTCATCTTAAGGAAGGCATAAAACGCTGGGAGGAAAATGATTTTTATGATAAGCAATATTATCAAAATCATGTCGCATCGGATTGTATGGCGACACTGGCCATAGGCTATGCGATTGGGGATGAAGAGCTTGTCAGATACGCCCTTGATTCCGAAAAAAACAGCAGAGATGTACTTGATGTGTTCGAAGGCTGTATCCTGATGAGAGGTAAGAAACTGTATTATCGTGACCCGCAGCCGCGGAATGTTCATAATGGTGAAATAAGTGATCGTTATCGTCATTTTGAATTGGGTGGCCACAATAAGTCGGGGTATGTCACTAAGCCAAATCGAGGGTTGCAATACTGCAGTTTGACGCTGCTTCTAATGACCACGGCTGCAGAAATTGCTTACAACAATGGTGTGGATCTTTATAGCTACTCAGCTGCGGGTGGTGAGAACCTCGAATTGTGCTTTGATTTTTATGCGGATTTTTACAGACTTAAAGACGATAGCCTGCGTGGTGGATATTACATTGGTGAAAAAGATCGCATCAGACCTTTAATAGAAGCCGGCGTTTTTGAACTTGGATATAAGCGATATCCCAAGAATAAATCTATCGAACTTTTGCTTAGCTCAATGGATCGAGCTAAAAGTGAAATGTGGATATTGGGCAGGCCTGCTGTTTATTTCGGGCAACCAATCGGTAGTAAGTAAGATTTTTTTCGAAACTAATCTAAAAAGGAAATAAGATGTCTAAAGTGTCTTTCTTTTTATTAGCAATTGTGGTGAGTTTAATTAGTGATTTTGCACGAGCAAAAAGAATTGAGATTCCGCCGATCACAGAAGAGCATCCCAGGCTTTTACTTAAACAAAGTGATCTGGTAACTATTAAACAACGGGTGAACCAAAGAGAAGAGCCATGGTATAGTAACTGGGCAGTTTTAAAATCAAATATAGATGATCATATCGAAAAAGGTAAGAAACCTAATCCGTATACAGGTGACGATAATCGGGTTGGTTTCTTCCCAGCTTGCAGAGAGGACAGTGGATATGCGCGTGATCTGGCAATGGCTTATTGGATAACCGGCGAAAAAAAATATGCTGATGAGTCGCTTAAAATGCTGCTGGGCTGGGCTCAAAATGCCCCTCTTCCAGGAGCTGATTTTGACCCAAATATAAGTTACCCGGCCTTGGGTATGGCTGTTGCAAGAGGCTCCCTATCCTTCATATGGACATACGATCTTTTATATAATTATTCAGGTTTTACTCCGGAACAAAAGAAAGTCGTTGAGAATTGGTTTCAATTGCTGTTGTCCCATATAAAAACAGGTGCCAAACGCTGGGAGGAAAACGATTATTTTGATAAGCAATATTATCAGAATCATGCTGCCGCCCATACTTTGGGAATGGCAGCACTGGGGTATGCACTGGGTGATGAAGAACTTGTCAGATATGCTCTTGATTCTGTAGATAACAGTAAAGATATGCTCGATCTGATTGAGGGCTGCATACTGATGAGAGGCGAAACGCCATATTATCGCGAACCTGACTTCCAGGTCCATGATGGTGAGATATATGATCGTTATAGACATTTTCAGATGGAAGGTCATTATAGAGATTATGTTACAAAGCCTAATCTTGGTTTGAGGTATAGCCATTTGACACTCTTGTTGCTGACAACCGCTGCTGAAATAGCATATAATAACGGCGTTGATCTCTATAGTTACACAGCACCAAGCGGTGAAAACCTTGAGTTATGTTTTGATTTTTATGCCGATTTTTTCCGTCTGAAAGATGATAGCTTGAGAGGAGGCTTCTATAGCGGTGAAAAGGATTGCCTAACTCAGGAAGAGACAGGAGAATGTTTATTTGAACTTGGGCACAAACACTATCCCAGTAATAAAGCTGTTAAACTTTTGCTTCAGTCGGCAGATAGGATCAGAGGTGAGGTGGCGATACTTGGAAAGGCATCGCTTTATTTTGGTCAACCACTGAATTGTGACAAGTAAGGTGAAAAAATGTGTTATAAAAACTATGTGAAATTTTTGGGTTAATTATGGCTGAGCAAAATACATTTGTTTTTAAATTTGCAACTTCTGATTATGTGATAATGTTTGGCTACATGGCCATGCTTGTCAGCAGTGGTTTGTTAGTAAAAAACCTGTGCAAAGACGTCAAAGATTATTTTATCGGAGGAAATCGCGTATCATGGTGGCTGGCGGGAGCCAGTTGTTTCATGATGAGCTTCAGCGCATGGACTTTCACTGGAGCGGCAGGTTTCGCATATGAAAATGGGATACTTATAATATTTCTGTTTATGGCTAATGTATTTGCCTATTTTTTTATGGGTTTGTTTATCGCGCATAAGTGCAGGCAAACAAGGCGAATTACCTGGATCGAGATCGTAGAAGATCGTTTCGGGAAAACGGCAGCGAAGTTCTTCACCGCTATCCAGGTGCCAATGATGCTTTTTGGTGGCGCTATCTGGCTGTCGGGTTTAGCGACTTTTCTCAGTGTCGCGTTTGGATGGCCTATAGAAGTTACAATTATTGTAAGCGGGGTTGTTATCCTGACTTATTCAACTATCGCCGGTTCATGGGGAGTAATGACGGCAGACTTTCTGCAAACGATAATACTCATGGCGCTGACGATAGTTATAGCCGTACTTACAATTTCAAAGCTGGGGAGCGTAGGAGCGATTGTTGAGAGACTTGATCCGCAGAAATTACAGGTCATCAGCACCAAACATCCGATAACCTGGATAGCCGCTTATTTTTGCAATTTCTTTTTCATATCATCTTCATTAATTTATTCACCACGGTACCTATCAGTGCGTGATGGTATCAATGCGAGGAAAGCAGCTTTTCTTGCGGCAGGGCTATTCCTTGTCGGGCCTGTTGTATGGTTTATACCTCCTATTGCTGCCAGCATTTTTTTTCCAGATATAGCGGCTCTTTTGCCAGGTCTGAGTCATCCTCAGGATGCCGCTTATGTTTTAATGGGGCTTGACATTTTACCAAAAGGGTTGGCGGGACTGCTTATAATGGTGATATTTGCGGCTACACTCTCAAGCATGGATGTGGCTATAAATCAGAATGCGGCTATTATTTGTATGAATATTTATAAGCCTTTCATTCGTAAAAACGCATCACCGAAAGAACTGTTTGTGGTTGCTCATATCTCAAATGTAATTTTCGGAATGTGTGTAATATTAGCAGCGTTAGTATTCACCAGGCAAAAAGAACTCTCGTTATTTGATCTGATGTTAATGCTTTTGAAGAGTGTCACGCTTCCGATATCTGTACCGCTTGTCCTTGTATACTGGATAAAGCGTGCTCCGAAATTTTCGGCAGTCTTTTCCTCAATCGTTGGTTTGATCTACAGTTTGCTTGCTTCAAATTTTGATTTTATTGCAGGCCCTCATGTGGCAATCACACAGCTTATAAATAAAACGGGTATAGTAACTTTGGACCCTGTTCAGGAATGGCCCTTTGGTATGTCGGTAGGCGGAGTCATTATTCTGGGCAGCGCCGCTTTTATGCTTTCGACGTTATTTTGGAAAAATGTTTCAAATAATGAAAAAAGTGCTACACACAACTTTTATGAAAAAATGAACCATCCTATCGAAGATGCGGAAATCGACATCCAACAGGATAAACGACAATTCATGGTTAGCGGGATATTGGCAATAATCGCCGGTCTTGTAATCGCCAGTCTGTGTGTAGTTCAGGTTGACTGGAAATCCAGAATAACGTGCATAGCTGTCGGTTTTATGGTGTTTGTCGCAGGTGTGTTGCTAAGATTTCTTGCAAAACAAAAAAAGCATAAGATGTGTGAATCTATTGATCCGCAGCAGACTAAGATAAGCTATTCTTTGAATCAAGAAACTGGTGTGAAATCTTATGAAAAAAATTAGAACAGCAGTTATAGGGCTTGGCCGTATCGGGTGGCACTTTCACGTACCTGAAATCGTTAAACATTCTGGATTTGAGCTGGTTTGCGTCTGTGATACTCTTATTGAAAGGCTCAAAGAGGCTCACGATATTTATAATGTTCAGACATACTCTAATATGCAGGATATGCTCAAACGAGAGCATATCGATCTGGTCGTTATCGCTTCGCCGACGCAGTTTCACGTACAGCAAAGTATTGAAGCTTTTAAGTACGGATGCGACGTATTTTGCGACAAACCTGCAGCAACCTGCGCCTCTGATGGCCAGAAGGTATTTGATTTAATGATAAAAAATAATTCCAAATTCATGGTGTATCAGCCGCACCGAACAGGATCCGATATTCAGTGTCTCAAGAACATATTGAAAAAGGGACTTATAGGGCCTGTTTATATGATAAAAAGGACGCGTTGCGATTATTCTCGCAGGTGTGACTGGCAGGCTTTTCGAGAATTTGGAGGAGGGATACTAAATAACTATGGTTCTCATCAGATTGATCAGTTATTGCATATAGTGCCATCGGAGATTCGAAACGTCCACTGTATCACAAGAAAGATAGCAAGTCTTGGTAATGCGGAAGATGTGGCCAAGATCCTAATTGAAACTTCAGAGAATACCATTCTGGACCTAGATATTAATATGGCTTCGGCATTTTCTTTAGAACCTTGGATCGTTTTCGGTAAGTATGGTACCGCGGCCTTAAACCCGGATGGTGAAGTGTGGAATGTGCGATACTGTAAGCCCACAGAACTTACAAATTTATTAGTGCAAAAAGAACTGGCCGCAAGGGGCAGAAAATATAGTAATGGTGAAAAGATCAAATGGTACGAGGAAGAATTTAAGCTCAGCGATTTTGCGCCAATCAACTATTATGATGAATGTTACAACTTCTTTGCGTTGGGAAAAGAGCCGCTTGTTCCATGGCAGGAAACACTTCAACTGATGCAGATAATAGATTTATGCAAACAGCAAACTTATCAGGAAAAAGAGACAATATGAGAAACGGATTCATTATCACTATCTTGGTTTTATTGTCAGGATCTTTCAGCTGTCAAAAAAATAACGATGTTTCACGAAATGACATCTCAGGAAAAATAATTTATCAGGATAATTTTTTGAATCTGGATAACTGGCATTTTGAGGGTCTTGTTGAGAGGGTAACAAATCCTGAACCTGGGATCATGCGGCTTGATTGCTCTGGATCACAGCAGGGTAAAATCGGATGTATGTCATTCTGCAAGCTGGATTTTCCTGATAATATCAGTATCGAATACGACATGTATGTTGAAGCTAAAAACGGGTTGGTCATAACTTTTTTGGGGATGAAAGGCATTAACGGCGAAGATGCCATTATAGGCGTTCCTAATCGTACGGGTGTATTTGCTGATTACATTTCTAAAAATGCTACTACCCGTTCCTATCATGTGTCCGTGAGCCGCTATAATGATAAAGCTGAGCATACAGGTGTTTCAAATTGGCGACGAAATCCTGGAATACATCTGATGGGACAAGGCCCAGATCCTTGCAAAGAAATTAATAAATGGTATCACGTCAATATCATAAAAAAAGGCCATGTCTGTGAATTATATGTTGATGGAGAATTCGTATCGGGGTTTACTGATCCTCAGAGAATAGAAGATGAAATACCCACAAGCGGTAAAATTGGCTTTAGGACGATTGGAAGCCATGCTGTTGCCAGAATATCTAATTTCAAAGTCAGTTCGTTAAATTAAAAGATTTTATAAAACTCTTGTAGACAGCTTTAGCAGCAATCGATCAAAAGAAAGGAGGTAATTTAATTTTTCGATCAACTGCTGCACATCGTTATTATTCAGCACTGCAATGTTACTGCACCATTGATTATCGGTTATTGAAAAACTTTTTTTAACACGGAGATAATTATGAGAAATTTAATTAAATTTATCTTATTAATGGTGGTGCTAATTGTCAGTGCAAATTCTTATGGCACTGATTATTATATTCCACATAATGGAATTGCTAATCATGCCGCCCCAGGAATAGTGGGCAGTATAGCATGGTATTTCGCCAATTATGGTAATCCTGGAAACAGATTCTTTTTAACATCGAGTGCTGATTATAATATAAACAGTACTTTGACTGTTCCCTCGCAAACAAGATTTGACAGTACCGTTGGCAGTACTGCGTTTGTAAAAGCTACAAGCGTTCTTGATGACGGTGTTATGATCATTATGAGCGATAACTCTTCGATTTACAATATGAATATCCATGCAAATCGTTATGCACGCCACTGCATTGTCGCTAATGGCAAAACTAACGTGACGATTGATAGCGTTGTTGCACAGAAGACAAAAAACAATTATACATCGGGCGATCCTACACCCCATGTTATTTATTGTAAAGACGCTACAAAAGTGACGATTCGTAATTGTACGCTTCGCAGGGCAGGTAGCGATCCTAAATTGAATCCTAGGGACTGGAATGGAACAGCAGACCTGATTTGTGCTTCAAATAATTATGATCTTCTGATATTAGAAAACAATCTTGCGTATGCACTTACCGCTGGCGTGCAAATGGGACAAACCAGAAAAGCAGGGGTCAATAACAATATAATTCAGCATACAGGTTTGAACAATCTTTATTCGACTGCATTTCATAGTTCTGACGGAATAACCGCGTACCATAATATGAGTCATCCGGAGGGCGGCGGCCCATATATGATATCCGGCAACGAGATCTGCTACTATAATAATAATGGTATTCATGTGAGTGGGCATAACATAACTATTAAAGAAAATGACATATATTCAGGTGCCCATAGAGCCATTTATCTTGGAGATATCAAGGATAACCCAGAATGTTCTCACGAGTTATTAATATACAACAATTATTTAACTGCGGGAAGTGATCCACCGAACAACCATCGGATCTTTTTCAGAAATTACGACCCGTTTACTACAAGTGTATACGGCAATACCCCTAATGATGTTAATGAGCACAGCGGAACATGTACACCATGATATCAGCAAAAATATAGTTCTATGACGAGTTAACTGTTCAGGGCGTACTTTTTTCGCACGCCCTGACATTTTAAACAAGGATATTTATCCATTTATGAAAGATTTAGCTATTTTCAAACATTCAAACGATAAATTAAAGTTTAAGCCAGGCAGAAGAGAATTTCTTAAAGCTGGGCTGTTGACGTCAACAGGTATACTGGCTGGTTGTAATCTTGATTCATTATTTCAGAGTAAATCGAAACCCAAACCTAATTTATTGTTTGTTTTCAGCGACCAGCAAAGCAGGGACATGCTCGGATGCTATGGAAATCAACAACTGATAACTCCAAATATTGATACCTGTGCTCAGGATTCGATCAGATTCAATCATTGCGTGTCTTCTCAACCGGTGTGCACGCCATATCGTGGAATGTTGATGACAGGACGGCATCCCTTATATAATGGATGTTTTAGTAATGATATACAATTACTAAAAACAAACGGAAACAGTTTTGCTGAAGTATTGAAAAAAAATGGCTATAGAACAGGATACTTTGGAAAATGGCATCTTTATGGCGGAGATAGAAACAGACCCATTCCGCAAGGTGAACATCGCCACGGTTTTGATGTTTTTAAGACTAATAATTGTGACATGAATTATCTTCCCGGTGATTGTTTTTATTGGGATGAAAATGGCAAAAAACAATTTTTTGATGAGTGGGAGCCATTTGGACAGACCAGGCAGGCTTGTAATTTTATCAAAGAAAATAATAAGAAACCTTTTGCCGCATTTGTATCCTGGCATCCACCACACCATATAGATACTGAGACGGGTATAAATTACACCAATGGAGCTATCAAAGAAATGTTAGATCTGTATGATCCTGAACAAATAAAGCTTAGGCCCAATGTCGAAGATAATCCTGAAATCAGAAAATACTATCATGGCCATATGGCGATGATTAGCGGAGTGGACAAAGCTTTTGCCATGTTGATTGAACAACTTAAAAAGCTTAATTTATATGACAACACTATTGTTGTTTTCACTGCTGATCATGGAGATATGCTGGGATCGAATGGTCGATTAAGCCCTAAGAGTTGTCCGGAAAGAGGATCAGTTAATGTACCTCTCCTTATAAAGCTGCCTGAATCATATAGATCCGGCACAACAAGCGACTTACTGATTGGTTCGATGGATATGATGCCTTCGATTCTATCGCTTCTTGGGATATCGCCGCCTAAAAACATTCATGGAAATAATCTTGGAGGTGATATTGTGCAAGGCAAAGAGGATACAGTTGAATCAATTCCACTTATGTATTTTGCACCTGCCTGGCGAGGAGTTTATACTAAGCAATATACCTATGCTGTTGGCGGGACATGGGCGCCTGCAGGATCACCGCAAGAAGCTTTTAGTGCTAATGTCTTATATGATAAAACGAATGATCAGTATGAAATGAATAACAGATTTAATGATCCTGATTTTAAAAATATACAGGAGCATCTTTCAAATATGTCAATGAAATGGCTGTACCGATTTGGAGACGAATTTTGGCATGAAAAATATATCTTAAAGAAATTAATGAACACTGAGGATATTGGTTTTTTCAAGTCCGGCGAGGATGGTATAATGACAATGGCCGGAACTATGCCTATTGATATTTTAAAAGCTAAAATGCAAGGTAGTGTCATTTGAGGTACTACGTACAATCTTATGAAGTTTGTTTAGATAGAATTGATGATACAGGGGCTCAGGACTGCTCAATGGCCCCCCCGAGCAATTTATAGGGTTATATATGGCAGACAAAAAAATGTCATCTAAGATTTTATATTTTTATATCATATTATTGTTCTGCGATGTCACATCTGTGAATGCCAAGATTATTTATGTTGATGATTATATTTCTGAAATGCATCAACTCGATCTTATCATGTATCCGTTAGCCGTTACAATGATAAAGCAGAGCATACAGGTATAACTAATTGGCGAAGAAATCACGGAATACATTTAATGGGACAAAACAAAGATCCCTGTAAAGAAATTAATAAATGGTATCACATTAATATTATGAAAAAAGGACCAAATACGCATTCTTCCCGGGAACGTAAGGATGCATTGATTTTATCCAATCATGAAAGGAGGTGCATTTGATAAAAACATAATTATTTTATCACCTTTTATTGCAGCATTGTTTTTGAGTGCATAAGTATAACCATCTTTGATAGTGCTTCATTCAATATTTAAAAGAGAATTTTTTTAATGGAGTGAATTATGAAAACATTTATAAAACTTATTTTATTGGTATTGTTGCTTATAAGTGCCGATTCTTATGCTGCGAATTATTATATTTCGCACGGAGGAATATCTGATCATAGCAATGTGGCTACGAATGGTAGTATTGCGTGGTATTTCGCAAATTATGGGAGTTCTGGAAATGTATTTTATCTGAATTCAAGTGCCGATTATGTTATTGGAAACCCTATAACCATTCCTGCAGGGTGTACGCTGGACACCACTGTCGGCAAGAACTCAAGAATAGTGGCAGGGAACGGAAACGATGATGAAGTGATGATATATGTGAACAATAATACGGCCATCTACGATTTGGAGATATTTGGTAATTTCAAGGCTCGGCATTGTATTTGTGCAACAGCTAAGACAGGCATTACTATTGATAACGTTACCATCCATAAGACCAAAAATAACTATACATCTGGTGATCCACACCCACATTTGATTTACCTGACTGACTGTGAAACTATATGGATTACAAATTGTTTGCTTCGCAGGGCAGGCTGTAATCCTAAGGTGAATTCTACTTCATGGAATGGCGAGGCAGATCTAATACGTGCTGCAGGATCCTATGGTCTCAATGTCCGATATAATGATATGGCATACGCGCTCTGCGCGGGTGTAAATATGGGACAAAGCAATCAGAGTAGTGTAATAGGTAATATAATAACGGATGTTGGACAGAACTTCCTGTATGATCCTGATTTCCATTGCTCTGACGGAGTAACCGCGTATCACAATTTGAGTGCTGATGGCGGAACCGGCGGACCGTATACGATCCGAGACAATACAATCGATGATTCCGGAAACCATGGAATCCATGTCAGCGGGCATGACATAAAGATAGAAGATAATGGTGTAACTGATTGTGACAATCGAAGTATTTATGTCGGCGATTACAAAACTCCTCATGAATGCTCTTACAACATAACTGTAACAGGTAATTATGTGACAGAATCCATGAAGTTCGAGTATTACCAGTCACCATTAACACGTTCCGGCAATACTGGTAATATGGATGTTATTTGGGGCGAAACATGCACTCCATAATGTATTAGTGATTTAAACTTATTCGAACGAAAAAGCATGCTCAGGGCTCGGTTCTCAGCCCTGAGCATTATAAAATCTAAACTTATTCTGCGAAAAGGAGAATCACAAGTGTTTTCTAATATTGTATCCAGTTGTATTATTCTGATTATTTCACTATGTTTCGGTATTGTGCCTGCCGATGCTGGGATTATTTTTGTCAGTGTTTCAGCAAACGGTGCAAACAATGGCTCAAACTGGAAAAATGCTTTCACAGAACTTGTTTCAGCTATTAAGTCTGCCCACAGCGGTGATGAAATATGGATGGCTGCAGGCGTTTACAAACCGCATCTATGTGTTATCCAGTCAGATTTACGGCATAGTTCATTTGAGTTGAAAAATGGTGTGTCAATTTATGGCGGGTTTTCGGGCATAGAAGATAATTTATCTAAGAGGAACTTTGATAAGAATAAAACTGTACTAAGCGGCGATTTGAATAACGATGGCAAATTTAGTCTAAATGATTCCTTTCATGTACTCCATAATTCACAAGGTATAAACAGAACTGCCATTTTAGATGGATTCATAGTAACTGGTGGAAATGCAAATTCTTTAACACACGATGATGATAGTTATGGAGGGGGAATGTTTAATTATAAAAGCTGTCCGACGGTCAGAAATTGCATATTTGTCAAAAATTTTGCTCGCTGCGGCGGGGCAATTAATAATTTCACAAGTAGTCCTCTTATTTCAAACTGCAAGTTTTTCGTAAATGAAAGCGATGAACATGGTGGTGCTGTCAATAATGCATTTAATAGTAATCCTGAAATCATTAGGTGTGGTTTCTTTGGTAATATTGCCGGCGGAAATGGTGGAGCAATACTTAACAGAAGTCAAAGTAATCCCCTTATAACCAATAGTGTTTTTAGCTTGAATGCTGCTGAATATGATGGGGGGGCGATTTTAAGCCTGCGGGACTCAAATGTTAAAATTATTAATTGTACTTTAGTTGGTAATTGGGCTCAGTATGATGGTGGAGCGTTGTCTTTTGCTATAAAAAGCAATGCATTAATACAAAACTCAATTATAAGAGATAATTTTGCGTCACATATTGCCCAGATAGCAATTTCAGATAGCAATATTTCTATCCTATATTCGAATATAGAAGGTGGATGGCAAGGCTCAGGTAATTTTGACAGGGACTCGCTTTTTATAAGAGCGATAAAACCGCGTCATTACAAAGAAGAACGTCGCGTTGATGATGATTTTGGTGATTTGCGATTAAAACCTGGAAGTCCTTGTATTGATTCTGGAATTACTGAAGTTAATTCATTTTTGTCAACCGATTTTAGCGGTAACAATCGCATCGTGGATGGTGACAAAGATGGTCGACGTGGGATCGACATAGGAGCTTACGAATATATCTGTGAAAATAAGTTGCCGTTTAAAATTATACAATTAGCTCCAGATGGCGCATGGACATGGTTTAACGATGAACGTATTATTGTAGATTATAACAATTTGGATATTGGTGGTTTTGACTCAAAAGGTATTCCAAAAGTATATATTTATGATTTAGAAAATCATATTCAAAGGAAATATCGGCTTGACTCATGGAAAAACAAAGATGATCACGATAATCCGACACTTTTAAAACTTAACAATGGTCAATTCCTTGCATGTTACAGCAAACATCATCTTGAGAATAAGTGGTATTGGCGTGTGGCCGACAAAACAGGAGAGAGCCTTCGCTGGCGGCCGGAAAAAATATTTTTTACGCCGACGCTGACAACATATTGTAATCTTGTACAATTATCAGCTGAAAAAAAACGTATTTACAATTTCTCGCGAAATATTGGTTTTAATCCGAATATTCAATATTCCGATGATAATGCTCAAAGCTGGCAGGGACCATTCGTTTTAATCATGTCAGGGGGTAATGAAACCAGACCTTATGTTAAATATGCAGATAATGGCATTGACAGAATCGATTTTCTTTATACAGATGGCCATCCTAATAGAGAACCTTCGAATAATGTTTATCATCTCTATTATCAGAACGGTAATTTTTATACAACTGATGGCAATGTAATAAAATCGTTTGAACAAGTTAAACAAAAACCTCTGATTCCATCAGATGGAACATTGATTTACAAGGGCAAAACGGAAGGAAGAGGGTGGGTATGGGATCTGGAATATGATCGACGAGAAAAACCCGTTGCGGCATTCATTAATTGTCTTGACAATGAAATTGGTAATGATCTGCGATATCGCTATGGACGCTGGAATAATTTGAAGGAGCAATGGGAGCAGCGACAGATTGCGTTTGTAGGAACATATCTTTGTGATGGTGAGAATCAATACGCCGACGGCATTACCATTGATGCTGAGGATATAAATTGTGTATATATATCAAGCAATGTTGATCCTTCAACTGGAAAAAATATAGGTACAGGACGATATCAGATTTATCAAGGTAAAACGGAAAACCACGGCAAAACCTGGGCATGGATACAGCTTACTTTTGATAAAGATGCTGATAATCTAAGGCCCTTTGTCCCACGCAGTCATAAGAGAAAAATTTGTGTTATATGGCTTCATGGGCATTATCATTCCTGATGGACTATAAAACTAAAGATAATTGGCATAATAGAAAAATGAAATTGAGTAAAAGAGGTAAAAAATGAAAACAAAGGAACGTTTAACTAAGATGTTGAATCGCCAAAGCACGGATAGAATCCCAGTTGATTTATGGCATACGTCGGAGGTTCTTGCGAGCCTTAAGAATTACTATGGGCTGCAGGATGAATTTAATTTGTATAAGGAAATGGGATTAGATAAAATCGTCTGGGTTTTTATGGGTTATAAAAGCAACATCGATGCTCAAGTATCAGGGTCTCAAGTGGGTGCGAATTCTGCTGGAAATAGAACGATGTGGGGTGTTCCGTTAAAGAGAATAAAATCCGGTGAGGCAACATACGATGAATTTGGTGAGGCGCCGCTTAAAAATTATAATAGTATCGATTCCTTGAATGATTATCCTTATTGGCCTCAGGTAGATAAATTTGAATATGAAGCCGCTTTTAATCTGGCTAAAAGGATTTCTAAAGATTTTGCAACCATTGGTCCGTGGGTGTCTCTATTTGAAATTTATTGTCAAATGCGAGGGTTTGAACAAGCCTTGATGGATTTGGTGTTAAATCCTCAACTTGCTGATGCAATACTTGACAAGATTGAGCAATGTCAGACTAAAATGATGAAAAGATTTTTTGATCAGGCTGCCGATTATCTCGACCTTTGCTTTATAAGTGATGATATGGGGACTCAAAATGGATTACTTATTTCCCAAGATTTGTGGCAAAGATTTTTTAAAGATCGTATAACAAGGTGGTGCGAACTCATTCATTCTTATGGCATCAAAGTCTTTTATCATACCGATGGTGCCTCTGAGCCGCTTATTGGGCCGTTGATAGAAGCGGGTATTGATGTATTAAATCCTATTCAGCATATTTGTCCCGGCATGGAAATGGATCAGTTGAAAAATAAATATGGAAATAGTGTCATCTTCCATGGTGGTGTTGATAATCAATCTGTTTTGCCATTTGGAACGCCCGCTGATGTTCGCAAAGAGGTTCAAAATTGTATTGAAACACTTGGTCATGAACAAAAAGGGTATATATGTTGTTCGTGTCACAATGTACAAGCTGGTACTCCTATTGAGAATATCCTGACTATGATAGAGACAGTAAAAAAGATTAATGGGGAAGAATAAAATGATAAGAAAAGCTTTTAAGATGAAGTTAAAACCGGGATTTGAAAAAGAATATAAAAAAAGACATGATGAAATCTGGCCTGAACTCAAGAAAGAATTGAAGACCACTGGTATTTCGGATTACTCAATTTTTCTGGATGAGGAAACGTTAATACTTTTTGCGGTCCAAAAGCTAAGCGATAATAACAATGCTGATAACTTACCACACAATACTGTTGTGAAAAAATGGTGGGCATATATGGCTGATCTAATGGATACGAACATAGGCAATTCGCCTGTTTGCAGTTTTTTACAAGAAGTGTTTTATATGAATTAAATGAATATGTGTTATTGTCGTGCAAGGCTTTGCATTGGTATAAAATGTTAATTTTCGTGAATAGTTAAAAAATAACTACTTGGAGAAATGTGAGATGAAGAAAAGAGTTAAGCATCTATTTTCGTCATTTATAATCATTACAATAACTCAGTTTTGCGTTTTGGCCGGGGAGGATGTAAATTCGATTTATCAACAAGGCTGGGATTTGGAAAATCAAGAACGGTTTTCAGATGCACTGATATTTTATAACCGGGTAATTGTAGAGTTTCCCAATGAGACCTTTAATGGGCGACACAGGATTCGGACCTATGACCCGTATCATATGTAATTGCTTGGGTATAATTTTCAACAAAATATTTGTGACAGGACGTGACTACAGTAACTGCAAGGTTTACTGCAAGCGCAGTTTGACCTAAATCTAACCTTTTATTTTTCAGATACTTATATCTCTACTCATACAGCCTTCCAAGCTGGTAATGTGAGTTCGATTCTCATCGCCCGCTTTTTGTCTATAAATGACAAGAGGTGCCAGTAGTTGCCTATGTGTATCATTTCCAAAGGCTTACGAGAGATTTTTTCAAGATTTTAAAAGTCGTATATTTCCACCAATTGACTGCAAATGACAGCGAAAGTCCATAGTGGTACGCATTTACTGCAAGCGCGGATTTGCTGTTTTTGTACCTGATATAACGAAATCGCCCAGGTTCGAACCGTTTGGTTTGTTTTCAGGATTGTACTTTATTAATCAAAGGTGGAAGATTTGTCGCAACCTCTGCCGACGTGTCGATTTATTTGGATATGTGCAAGATGTTTCTGCGCAAACGGATAGAGTGGTTGAAAATAGTAGAAAATATGTAATTTGTAGTTTGAATATATCGGTTTTTTTTATTCTGCCAGATATTGTGTCCGGCGTCAAGCATTTCTTTCCTCAAGAAAGTCTTATTGTCGCTGGACATATTGGACGCTCTCAATAGAAATGATCTAAAACCTAATGGAAAATAAAGAAAATTAATTACATAAAGTCCAAAAAAGAAAGCCGGCCGTTTGACATTTATGAAATGATAATACGGCCGGTTTTAAAGTCTTCTAAAATTATCTGATTAATGGTACAGTTCTTGAATGGTAGTAGCTCGTATCTATCTTGCAATTTATCCAATATGCGGGAATGTTAATCTTTTGGGATTCAGACGGCAGAAATAAAACGTGATCTCCCCACGAACCTATTTCCGTACCATAGTCTCCGCTACTAAAGCCATTAACATCGTCATAATTCGTTAATGATGTGTTCATAGCCAATGAACCACTGCAGACAGCATTCGCTTTTACACCGAGTAATGGTTCAGCATAGGTTTTAAATGACCCTGTACTGCCAGGATAATAGAATTTGACATAATAACTATAGTAAGATGCCAAAGCAATTTCGTCTCCATTGATTGAATTTCCATCAAAATCTCCGGCGGCAACTCCTGCCAGGGTTAAATTTTGCTGTGTTGCTGCAGAGTTATAATATCCTGACCCGCCCGGCTTAAATAATCTAGCAGGACGTTTACTATCTACGAGTACATTCGAGATTCCGACAACCTCATCTCCATTTGTTGAATTTGCATCAAAATTGCCCGATGCTACAGCAATTAATGCTTCGCTAATATTTGTCGTTGTGGCTGACCAATTTGCATCAGTTGGTTTGCAATAATAGATATTACTGCCTGCAGTTATTAATGCAACTTCATCATATTCATCACCGTCTGTCTTGAAGTTTCCTCCGGTTATATCGGTAATGCGGCTTGCATTGGTTGTCATTAAAACAGTAAAAGGGTCTTTGAATGCTTTACGAAAGAAATAAACTGGATAGTGACCGTTGGCATCAGCTTCAGCTTTTACTGCCGCAATTTCATAAGTATCGTTTATTGCCGCATACGAATTGTCCCATATAAGATTTCCGCATGTGATATGCTGCCATTTGGTCAGGCTTCTTCCAGCACGGTCAAGCTCTACACCGTTTTGGTCATAAATAACTATGGTATAATAAAACTGATCATAAACCTGCGAAACAGGCTCATCCCAAATAACAGCAATTTCATCACCCGGCCTTGTAGTTGAAAAATCTCCGACAGCTATATCAATTGGTGTACCCCCGCTTGCATAAGCATCCTTAAAGTCTCCACCTATCAATAAATCATCAGCGAGGACAAATTGTTCCCTTATTTCTGTTATATCTTCGAGTGTCACCCCATAACGAATTTCGTCAAATACAGCAGAAAAGCCTGTTTCAGAACTATCACCCAATGCCAACTGTATCGAATCCGAAGAAGAAAAACTTCTGTTTGCATGCGGTTCGGTTACCAAAAGATAATAGTTACTATTCAATTCAGATTCTGAAATTCCTGATGTTTTAATAGTGTCGTAATCAGATTCGGTAAGAACCCACATTTTAGCCTCATTGCCTGATTCTTCATCAATATCAGAAAATTTCACAATAAACATATAAGTATTGCCATCCTGAACAGTTTTAGTTCCATTTGCTGTTAAAGTGGTATCATAACCGAGAGCAATACCCTGCGATGAACCGTTTTTTGCTTTCATACGAAGCCTTGGTCCGGAAGCATTTCTAATTTCTGCAGATCGGCTGGTATTAGATGCCAAAGGAGCGCCGGGCTGTTTATAAAGAAAACTGACCCATAAATCTCTCGCAGCAGAAGGGCAATCCAAGCCAATGCTTCTATTGACTACAAAATCAACATACCCGCTTAGATTTGTAATTGTCAGTTTAGCAGCCCCTCCGGAAACAGGGTAATCTGAAAAATCCAAACCTTCGGTAATATTAGCGTCACCATCTGAGTCTGTATCTATCCATGCCCCCATCCAGCCTGCGCCGCCATTTTTACCGTTAAGACTGTCGCCAATCATATAATCAAAAGATTCCCTAATCAGTAATTGTGAATTGATATTTTTTATAACATCATTCAGAGTAGTTCCATAACGGATTTCATCCAAAGTAGCTTCAAACCCTGTTTCGGAACTATCAGCCAGAACTAATTCAATTGCATTGTCAGATGTAAAATCTCGCTGTGAATGTATTTCCGAAACAAACATATAGGAATTGCTGTTAAGCTCGGATTCTGTTATACCATCAGTTTTAATGGCTGCGTAATTGGCATCAGTTAAAACCCACATATTTGCATTGCTGCCTGATGTCTCATTTATGTCGGGGAATTTTACAATAAACATATAAATACTGCCATCCTGAACTGTTTTGGAGCTTTCAGCAGTAAGGGTGGTATCATAGCCGAGCGCAACACCTTGTGAAGAGCCGTTTTTCGGCTTCATACGAAATCTGGGACCAGCAGCGTTTCTTATTTCAGCGATACGACTATTGTTATCAGTTAAAGGGGCTCCGGACTGCTTATATAGAAAACTTACCCATAAATCATCAGACCCGACAGGCTCATAGGAAGCGGCTTTTGGAAAATCTACTCCGAAGTTTCTTGTTGCAGTACAGACTACATATCCGCTTAAATTCGTTATTTTAAGCCGCGCAGCATTTCCAATTGACGAATAATCCTCAAATTTCAATCCGGCAACAATGTTAGCATCTCCATCGGCGGATGTTTCCTGCCAGGCTCCATTCCAACCGGTACCTCCATTTGCGGCATTTAGAGGGCCAACAGGATAGTCAAAAGATTCGCTGACAATTAATTCGGCATAAATATTTTCTAATGGCAGTAATAAGCAGCAAAGGATTATCGTGATATAATTTAATTTTCTTGACATAAAAATCTCCTGTAAAATTTATTTTAGAAAAAAGTTTTAAATTAAATTATTTTTATACTACATTATGGACTTACAAAAATCGGCGTACCCGTTGTAGAAATTACATGTATCAGTTTTTCATCTCTTTCTATAAATTGAGCCATTTCGTAATCATAAAAAAGATAATCACCGTAATCATTTACATAATCACTTTCCACGCACCATATATAGACCTTGTCGCCGCTTTGATTATTTATCGTGGTTCCGACGAGTTCATAATACATACAATGGAGAACAATTTCTCTTTGTGCATTGGTGAAACTATTATTGTTTATTTTGTTATGAGAGCTTGCTACATGAATTCCTATATCACAATCAATAAAATTATTATCTTCTATAGTATTGAAAGTGGCGTAGCAGCGGCCTTCTTTTGTTTTGTCATTGCCGCTATAATGCGCTTGTCGAGAACTAAGATCAATAGCAAGAGGGCGATTTCTAAAATTGTTAGCTCTTATAAGATTATGATGAGGATGATGTTCACGTATGTTGCTTGCTTCGCCGCGATTTCTAAAAATCGAAAGACCCGGCTGATATGCTCTTATCGGATAAGTCGGCGCATTAAAATCATTATTTTGTATCGTATATTGATAACAAGCATCCAATACAATATCCCCGTAAATTCCGTAATCGCTTAAAGTCCTGTTATCTGCAAAGAGACAATTTTCAATATTGATATTATGAGAATCATATTCACCATAGATTGCTCCATTAATGTTTTCCTTTAGTTCGCAATTTCTCAACACCATATTACTCCCACGAAATATTATGCCCCACACATTTGTTATAAACGAACAATCTTCAATAACAAATTCCTGTAGTTGATCGTGATCTGTAATAACGGCTCTGGCGAATCCCATTAATGTAAGGTTGTGAATGCCGGACCCTGAACCTGGATTAATTTGTTTTATGGTAAATGCGTCCCATGACCCAAAATCTGAAGCCCATGTTATGCGATTGGTATAGTAGTCATATATGTTCCAACTCCTAGTATGAGGCTTTCTGGCATCAATAATAACGCCATTGCCATTTACATCGATAGCTATATCTTTATTTATAGTAAAAAGCTGCTTGGAAGTAAGATAAGAAAGATTCGGTTCCCACACGGTTTGCCTTGATTCAAAAGTGACTGATGTATCCAAATCAAAGGTTCTTATAATATAACCACCGGCATTGTACCAGCTATTCCATCGTGAAGAATTCCAGGGGTCAAAATTACAATCATAATAACTTAGTACATCTTTAACTCTTGGCAGAACCACATCAGCCATTACAGTACCATATCTGATTTCATCAAAAATAACTGTAAACCCTGTAGCTGAACTGTCACCTATAGCCATTTCAATTATATCACTGGCACCTAATGCCCTGACAGCATGAGCATCGGTACAAAGCGCGACACAATGTGAATCCAAAGACTCCTGAGTAAGTGGGCCTGTCTTGATTGCATCATAGTTTGCTTCGCTAAGAACCCACATATTTGCATCTCCTCCTGCTACATCATTAACATCGCTAAAACGTACTACAATCAAATAAGTATTACCATCCTGAACATTATAATTTGCATCGCCAGAGGTTGTACTGTCGTAACCAACAGCAACACCCTGTGACCCCGTTTCTTTTGCTTTTGCCCTGAGTTTAGGGGTATAAGCCCTGATTTCGGCTGTACGGCTTATATTCGAAGTCAAAGGCGCCTGGGGCTGTTTGTAAAGAAAACTGACCCATAGATTTCCTACATCACGTCCTTGTCCCACCAATCTTGAAGCGATTACATCGTGAAACGAGTCGTCATTATTCGTCATTTTTATTTGAGCTGCGCCTCCAAAGACCGGAAAATCGGTAAAAGTCAGACCGCTAACAACGTTTACATCGCCATCCGGATCGGTTTCTACCCATGGTCCGCCCCAGCCTTCACCTCCATTTGCATCATGTAAAGGGCCGTAATCGTAATTAAAAGGTTCATACATAAAAACTTCGGCGGAAGCGGATGAAATTAATAGAAATAAGGTGAAAATCATGTAGTGAATTTTAAACATATCAAAACTCCCTTCTTTGAAAAAATAGTATAGAACATAATTAGTACTTCTTTTTTAATTCAAGGGGGAAAATTCGAGGTTAAATCAGAATAATATTTTTGTGGTAAATTTCGAAGGAGCGGAAATACAGAATTTACTTTTCATTTATCAATCCATTTCAATATCTCCTTTCAGGAACATGATTTTTTAACGCTTGCATTATAGGGACGCGCAAAAAAGTACAAATACCAATTTGTGTAATTTTTTTCACATTTCAGGATAGACAATTTTTTTAAACAAATGATTTAAAATTTCACAAATCAGGCAAAATTGGTTGATTTATCAAATCAATATTATACAATTAAAGTATATTTCAATTCGTTTATTAGGCAGAATTATGACTCATAAAATGCGAAAAGTCATTTTGGTTATCGAAGATGCCAGTTCTTACTGCCGTGAATTGATTCGGGGGATTTCTCGTTACGCGCAAGTACATGGGCCATGGGCCATATACAGAAATATTCATGATTCATCTTACAGACATGGTCGTGAATTGCGCAAAGAATTTTATGACCATCTTTACGAGATTGACGCTGACGGACTGATAACCAGAAGTCCTGAAAGAACAAAAGAAATTACAAAAAAAGGCGTTCCAACCGTAATTGCAATTACTGAGACACATGCCTCGGGAAATATTCCAAAACTTGATATAGCACATGATTTAATTGGAAAAATGGCGGCTGAATATTTTATCGAACGCGGTTATACCAATTTTGCTTTTTACGGAAATATAAGATATCACTGGACACGACTTAGATATGAAGGGTTTAAAGCCGCTGCCGGTAAACATAATTTTTATTATTATGACCATCCTACAAACCGGGAGATTTTGACCAAAGGGGTTGATTTTAAAATCAATCATTTAGCCAGTTGGCTGGTGACATTGCCTAAACCTGTAGGTCTTATGGCGTGCAGCGATGCGTGGGCAGTAAATGTTATTGAAGCATGCAAACTGGTTTCGATACACATTCCTGAACAACTTGCGATTCTCGGAGTTGATAACGATGAGCCGATATGTTTAACATGTTTCCCGCAGCTATCAAGCATTTCCTTAAATGCCGAAACAAGCGGTTTCAAAGCGGCTCAGTTGCTTGATGATTTAATGAATGGCCGTAAGCCTGAAAATAAAAAAATTTTTGTGGAGCCCGTTCAAGTTGTTACGAGAACTTCTACGGATGTAATGGCTATAACTGACAATGATGTGGCCGAATCACTGCAATTTATCCGTGCCAGCAGGCGTGAACCTATCCAGGTAATCGATGTGGCAAGTAAAGTAGGGGTTTCGAGAAGGACTTTACAAAATAAATTCAGGCAAAAGCTGAATAGATCGATTCTCGATGAAATAAAAAATTCAAGAATCGCTTATGCTAAAGAATTATTGCTTAACACTGATATGAATATAAGTGAAATATCAAATTATATGAATTTTCCCGGAATTAACAGCTTCAGCCGATATTTCAAAAATGAAACTGAGTTATCTCCCATCGAATACCGCAGGAAATATGGGAGGCGTTAACTTATCAGCTTTTAACAAGCTCCTGTACAGATAATTTATTTGAAAATGTCCAGATGCTGAGCGACGGTTCTAACGGGGTTTTGCGTTTGAATACAAAACTAAAGAATAGCGACGTTATTATCATTACGCAATTGCCGACTATCGCGGTGTAATATAAATCAAACTTTACCATAAAACGTTCGGGTAAGATTCCGTATTGCGATAGGACCGTCCAAAAAGTGAAAAAGATTGTAAATAAAATACCGATGCATATAGGCCGCCAGTCACAAAGTCTTGTGAAAAAACCTATCATATATATTCCTACCAAACCGGCACTTAAAACCGAAGCTATAGCCATTCCGGTATCCTGAAGGGTCCTTGTTTTGGAATATAAAAAAACAATTGCCCCCAGCATCATTAAGATGGAAGTTAATGTTGCTATTGCCCTGGAAATATATAAATAATGTTTGTCATCTTTTCTTTTAACCAAATAACGTTTATAAATATCCACCATCGATACGGTAGCGATGCTGTTTATTCCGCCGCTTAGTGATGACATAGCCGCTGCTAATGCCGCAGCAATTATAAAGCCGATGACACCGGAAGGAAGATAGTGCAATATAAAAAAGGGTAAAATCTGTTCGGCCTTTCTGTCGCCGTTTAGTATTTCATTTGCCTGTTGAGCAGGAAAACAATAAAAGAACACATATAAAGCCGTTCCTACAAACATATAAAAAGCCCATATAGGCAATGAAGAACCTAAAGTAATCCATAAGGCTTTCTTGGCCTCTTTCATGTTCTTCGCGGCAAAATATTTTTGTACCACTGTCTGGTTTCCGCTATATTCCATGAGCCAATTGACAAAACCAAAAATCAAAAGCATAGCAACAGTTTTTTGGCTGAGTGAAAATCCCAAAGGTAATTGTGAATATTGGCCGTGATTAAATTCAGAGAATGACAATTTGCCGTGCTGCCATGCTGTCGTAAAAATCTCGCCAAGTCCTCCGGGAATTTTGATTATAACGGCAGCAGCGCAAATTACTCCTCCGCCGGCAAGCATAATTGTTTGTATAACATCGGTCCAAAGAACGGCATCAATACCGCCAATAACGGTATATAGTGAAACGCAAAGCCCTGTTATAAGAATACTAAGAATGGGGTCAAGCCCTGTCATTTCCTGTGTGAGAAGACTTAACAAGTATAATATTAAACTGATACGTACAAGTTGTGAAATGACAAAAGCGGACGCGGCATAGAAACGAACAGGTTGGCCGAATCTTGCTTCAAGGTATTCATAAGCCGAAAGACATTTAGTTCTGCGAAATAAAGGAAGAAAGACAAATGCAGCCAAAATTATGACAAGCGGCAGAGACAAATTTGGAATAAAGCGAATCCATGAGGTTTTAAATGAATCAGCAGGGTACGCAACAAATGTGACGGAACTTATTGATGTGCCAACCATTCCCAGACCGATTATCCATCCCGGAAATGAGCGACCTCCGACAAAATATTCTTCAGTACTTGTATTCTTGCGCGAGAAATAAACTCCTATGGCCGCCATCGCTATAAAATAAATAATGATAATTACACTGTCTATAAAGGAAATATTCATACTTATCCTGTCAACAGGGGGAAAATTTTTAATGAAATTATTTATTAGCAGAATCTAATTCCGAATAGCCGCAATCGGGACATTTATCAGCGGCGTGGAAATAGAGCTGGCTGCATTTGGGACATTTCGTATATCGACGTGCAGAACTGCCGCATTTGGAACACAAAGGACGCTCCTCATCATTAAATTTTTCATGTAACATTGTAAAGTATTCTGCTTTATCCATTTCCTGAACGTGTACACATTTCGGATTATTGCATTTTATATAAACGATTTGTCCCTTATAATCGCTTATTCCGGAAGATTGAGGCTTTAAAAATATAATATAGAATATCGCCGCCAGAACTAAACAACCGCATATCAGTATTATTTTATTTTTATTCATGTACAATCCGTCGCAAAAGGTTTGAATCTTTTTTTTCTTACTTATAATCTTTAAAACTTCTCATCCATGTCGGCCAAATAGGGGACCTTGCATTAACATTGTAACCGACATGCCATTTGAGATGCCAAAGTTCTTTCAGGCCTACTTTTCTGGCAGAATTATCAATGAAAACCATACCGACATTTTTGTTGTGTCTGTTGAGACAGAAACGTCCCATTTCATATTCGGCGGCAGAGTCTTTATGACCATCATATTCCGGGGCTTTACTTCTTTCATTGGGCCATCCTCCGATAAACCAGCTATCAGCCATCAAGGGAATCTTGTCTGCGCCTTTGACATTTATGTTTCGCCAGTATTTTTCCGGTCCTCCGTGTGAACCTGTTGGTATGTCTTCGCCGCTTGAAGGCGGATTACAAACCCATTCATTTAAACCATAACTTCCGAGAGCACCTGCTTTGTCCCAATGATTTGTGGTATTTCCGGGGAAAATTCCCCATGCATTAGTTCTGCCGCCAAGACAACTGCCCCCCGGGGACACAGAACCTTTTACGGGATTAGTTGGTTTTGTTGCGGCCGGGCAGAGCATCAATTCACCATTCTGATAGTATTTTTCTAATGCATGCAGCCACGTTACTTCATCACCGTGAAATCTGCCTTCAATAAAACGATTATTATTTGAATTAAGATATAAATTCCAGACAAGTCCCCATTGTTTTAAATTAGCAAGGCATATCACCGATTTTGCCTGTTCGCGTGCACTTGATAACGCAGGCATTAGAACCGCCAGAAGTAATGCAATTATAGAAATTACAACTAATAATTCAACGAGGGTAAAAGCATTATTTTTCTTCATAATTTTGTCCTTTTATTTGAGCTGTTTGAATTTTTAATGATTATAATTACAGGATAATAATTCCCAAAAAAAAGGAAATACCAATTTGTGTATATTTTTTCACATTTTCGGCAATTCGCCTATAATTAGTATCTTAAATTGGTTCACAAAATTACGAAAAACTATAATAATAATATACTCTTTTGTGTAAAAAAGAAATATTAAATGGGATTTTGAAACCCAAAGAGAGCAGTCATGAAAGGGAAGGTACAATACCCATTATTAGCATTTATTAAAATGTTGCTCTTGGGGGCATTCTAAACCTGGTTTACAAAGCAGTAATATAACGATTTTATAGGCTTTGATTCTTTTGCCTAAAATGTGAAAAAATAGGCGCAATATGGTATTCAGTTTGCGAAAGTTTTTTCTTATCATTCTTTAATAGTTGCTGATGTAATTTCAAGATGAAAATTCTATGAAAGGAGGCCTTATAAGTCGGATTTGTTTCTGTGTTGTATTATTTATTATCAAAATTATTAAGGAGTAGTGAGATGAAGAAATTAGTTGTTATAATGATTCATGTGTGTCTTTTAGTTTCATTGGGCCAGGCAGCGGAAGTATGGGACAGCTTCAATTATGTACCGGGTAATATTGGAGGTCAATCGGGCGGAGGCGGCTGGGCCGGAAGTCAGTGGTATGTACCGACAGATACCGGTTATCATGAAGGTACTGCCGAGATCGTGGCCAGCAGTCTTGTATTTAGTAATTATGCAACATCAGGCGGCGCTCTAAAGATGGTTCAAACCGACACAAGCGGCACAGCCGTGCAGATTGGTGTTCGCAGACAGATGGGCACAAGTTTTACAACAGGCAGCGATCTTTGGATTAGTTTTCTTGCAAAAGCTGATCCTGCATTAACAAATGATTTTGCTTCCAGAATAGCAGAACTCCGACATGGCGGCACGCTGGGCAATTGCAACTTCAGAATGTCACCAAAAATGTTTGATGTTCAAGGTGTGAGATGCGGTTATAATAGTTCAAGCACAGTAAACGACAATACTTATAACGTACAGGATGGAGGAACATACCTTTATATCGCTCGTTTTGACAACCTGGGAAGTTCGACTGGTGACGGAGCCGCAATGTGGGTCTTTGATGAAGTGGGTTATAATAGCGCTATGACAGACGGCGTTTTCAGGTTATCTGAACTTGATAGCTACTATTACCTTAAAAGCACAGATGTCCAGGCCAATTTAAGTATGACTACGGCATATTATGCTATGTTTAATCTGTATGACAATGTTAACCCGGACTTTGGTTACTACTTTGACGAACTCCGTTACGGCTACAGTCTTGACAGTATTTTAACAATACCTGAACCGGCTACAATAATGCTTGTTGCTTTCGGTTCATCTATTCTTCTGAGAAAGAGAAAATAAAAAAAATTGAAAGGAATGGTTATTATGAGTGCAAGAAAGATAACGATTTTCTTGATGAGCCAGATTCTTCTGATGTGTATCGTAAGTATTCAGGCTGCTACAGTTTACGAATTCTTTGATTATCCAACAGGCAGTATAGCGGGAAGAACCGGTGGAGCAGGCTGGGGAAGCAATGCCTGGTATCTGCCGGGCGCAACCGATCCTAACTATGCCTACGGAACAGAGGAAATTGTCGCTAATAGCCTTGTTTTTAGTGATTATCCGGCAACAGGCGGCGCATTGAAATTGGTTTGTATCGATCCTACGGCTTTTACCAAAGCTATAGCTGTCCGAAGGCAAATGGGAACAAATTTCACCAATGGAAACGACCTTTGGATAAGTTATCTTGCCAAAGCGGATCCTGCGTTGACCGATTTCGTGAGCAGAATAGCCGAGCTTCGGCACGGTACTACTATCGGCAACTGCAACTTCAGAATGTCAGCTAAAATGTTTGATTTTCAGGGAATACGAGTTAGCTATGATAGTGCAGGGCTTACGACAGATAACACTCAGAACTCACAGGATGGCAGAACATATCTGTATATAGCAAAATTTGACAATCTTGGCAGTGCTTCCGGAGACGGTGCTGTAATGTGGGTTTTAGATGAAGACGGATATGACAGTGCGATGGCAGATGGTATCCTGACCGAAGACGATCTCGAAACGTATTACTATCTTAAAGCCGCAGATCCACAGGTCAGCAGAAGCATGACTACTGATTTTTCTGCATTGATTATATGTTACGCTCGCAGCTTTGGATATTATTTCGATGAAATTCGGTACGGATATAGTCTTCAGGAAGTCAATGGCGGAGCAAGCGATAAACTTGCCAGCGAACCAACTCCTATGGATAATGCAGTTAATGTAATGCCTGCTGCTGTTTTGAAATGGAAGTCGGGTTCCGGTGTAGTTACCAACGGCCATAAAGTTTATCTTGGTACGGATTTGGATGCTGTTACGAATGCTACTCCGGCCAATCCGCTTGGTGTTTATAAGGGTGCTTATGACGTAAATTATTTTGATCCTGGTGTTTTGGCTATTCCGAATGTCCGCTATTATTGGCGGGTGGATGAGGAAACTTCAACTGCTACGTTCAAAGGGTATATATGGAGTTTTACAACTTTCTCGGAGCTGTCTGTGGATGATTTTGAAGCATATACAGATACAACCTCATTGTTAAGCGTCTGGGAAGATTATCATATTAATAACTCCGGCGCAACTCTTGATCTATCAGTATCTCAGCACCACAATGGTTTGAAATCCATGAAATATACTTATGAAAGCGCTTACGGAGAATCAATAGCTTCAATGCAATTTGATGAACCGCAGGACTGGTCAGTTGACGGGGCATTACGCGTAATGGATGTTTGGTTTGCAGGAACAGCAGGGAATTCGACAGCGGAAACCATGTTCGTTCGTATTTCTGATTCAAGCAGTTCCGACAGCGTCTATTATCCTTATTCTTCTCATTTTACTGATCCCGCATGGAAAGTGTGGCACATTAATATGAGTGATTTTTCCGGAATTGATTTAACGGATGTTCAAGAGTTTGAGATTGGGTTTACAGACGGCGGAGATGGATATGGTTTTGTTTACTTCGATGATATTGTAATTTATCCATGCAGACCGGGCAGCTTAGTTACGGACGTAAATGGTGACTGCGTTGTCAATTTGGAAGATTTAGCGATATTTGCACAGGAATGGTTGCAGACTAAATTATATTAGCTTAAAATTTGCTGATTGCTTGCGGGGAGGACGCGGGTTTCTCCCCGCTTTTTTATATAGTGTAAAGAATGAAAAAATATAGCCATATAATTTTTCTTTGTTTGTTATGTTTTTTGGGCGTATCAACGGCGCGAAATGTGTCTGAAATCATGGGTAGCGACGGCCGGGGGTTTGACCCCTGGAACCAGACAAGATGGGCTGCATGGTACAGCAGCGGCACACTTATAGAACCATTTGAAATAGATATTTCGGTTACATTCGAGGCGCGTACAACTGCATGGGAAATAGACGTTGGCAGTGTTCGGGCATTGGCTTTTGCGCATCCTGCTCTTTTTATTCTTAACGCCAATTCATCGGTAGATGTAAACGGTAACGGTCTGACAATTGACGTACGCAAATCTTATGTGAAGGCATGGGATTTGTATTATTATTATACTCATACTATAAACATCGATAACGATTATTATAATTGTGATGCTTTTCTGCTTTATCAAACGCAGGAGGCTGATGAGTCTGATGCGGGTAGCAGAATATTCAATATATCTCTTAAGGGTTTTAACAGGGCAATTTCTTCAAACCATGACCATCGCAGAAAAGTTACCGTTCAGAATGTTGTTTTGAATAGGAATTTATGGGCCTTATTTCCGCGGGGCCGGAATGTAACTGTTGAAAACTGCAATGTCAATGAAAATGTTTCAGGCGGACTGTACGGTGAATACAACTCGGCACATTGGGTCTTTAACAATAACATATTCAAGGATAACAATACCCGCGGTACGGTTTCTTACGGTGATATAGTTCTTGATGCCTGCAGAAATTATACGATAACAAACAATCAGTTCCAACCGGCAACTTATAATACGCGCGATTATCATATTGCTGTCTCTTTGTACCGCAACGCGGGAGAATCAGACGATATACGTGAATTTGCGGCTAAAAACAATCTCATAGAGAATAACATCTTTGACGGTTATAACATTGCAATCGATTTCGCTCCGAGAATGGGCCGTGTACACAGCCTCGATCAGTCACTTGAGACCAGATGTTATACTTCCGGCAATATTGTCCGAGATTGTGATTTTAGAAATTGTAAAATCGGTATTTTGCTGCGGAATAATTATACAACAGTTGAAAATAATATTTTTTCAAATACTGAAAAAGAAATAGTCCTGCATAATGTATTTTATTCGATGTATCATAATATAATTAACCAGCCGGGATGCAATGTCTGGCTGTGGTCTGTTGAAAGTGATTATACCGCTTATTCACAATATTTGCCGTATGGTAACGGTGCAGGAGAGCAAATACAGCCGAACGAAAAATTTTATCATGTAATTTGCAAAAATCCCATGCCTGTATTTCATAACTTTCAAAATACCGAGCTTTTGGTATCTGATACGCTGTTAGTTCCTGCCGAATGCGACCTGGACAGCAGTATGATTATTGATTTTAACGATTTGCAGCTGCTGGTATCTGACTGGCTTTCTTCCGGAACGTCTATACAATTTACGAATCAAAACACTAATATTGATTTGCTGAATAATGTTAATTTTGCAGATTTTGCGAATTGTGCCAAAAGCTGGTTTATTGAAAACGAGAGATCGGATGTATTCAGTGTCGGCGGCAGGCCGATTGATATTGCGGTTGGTGATATTGCGGTTTATGAATCCGGAAATGAAATTGCTGTTATATGGGACACCCCTGTTTCAAATATTGGCGGTACTAATTATTATACAATAATTATCTATGACCAGAACGGACTTGAACTTGATCGCTGCGGCAGAAGTTCCGATAAATGGGGAAAAATCGCGGCAGGTAATTTTCTTCCTGATACAGGCTGGATAAAAGAAAATGCAAATTATGAAATTGCGGCGGTTCACAGTCAGCCAGACTCCAATGGAAAATATCCTGTATATATTTTTCGCAAAGGATCCCAGGAGCCTGCGGTGATAATTGCGCAAGATAATGCAATTGGCATCCTTGCTATAACAGCAGGAAATTTTAAAACCGATGGCGATGAATATGACGAGATCGCTCTCAAACTCCAAAACAGCGACAGGATACAATTTATGAAACCATCGGACGCATCCTGGACAAGATACACTTTGAACGTTCAAACCAATATAACCTCTATGGCAGCAGGCGAGTTTGACGGTATTAAAAGCAATGGCGATGAAATTGCTGCTGTAATACCATCAGTATCGCCGGTTTATTTATACAAGGCAGATGCAACCACTCATTATGAACAAACGGCAAATTGCGGAAAAAGCTGGTCTCTTGTGGCTGGGGGGAACTTTAACAGTGATAGCAGAAGAGACGAAGTTGCTGTTGTTACCGCAAATGCCGAAAATGGAATCTACAAGATTTATTATTTTACTGCACAAAGCAGCAGCACCACTCCTTTGAAAATAACTGAACTGGAAAATTTTGTTATTCCGCCGATATCTTTGGAAGCCGGAAAATTTAACGTTGAAAATCCGTTATCAGCTTATGAAAAATTAGAAAACGTAACGTATGCTCAGTTGATTCAGGATATAACCTCATGGGGTGAGCATATTGCGGTGCTTCCGTCAGATAAAAAGGAATATTCTATTCCTCTGTTCTGGATTGCGACCAATCCGCAGGACAGTAATAAATCGCATTATAGAACCGTACCTCTTTTGAGATAGTAATGGAAAGGCAGATAGTGATTAAAAAAATAATGAATCAAAAAGTTCTGTTTGTTTTATTTGTAGCAGGTTTGTCATTTTCAGCAAATGGAAAAGTGCTTTTCTATAATTCATTTGATAACGGCCTGGATGCTGATTTTGCGGAGGGGAGTACAAAGTCCGTCCATCACGACAGTCTTTCTATGGTTGCAGGCAAAAGCGGAAACGGTTTGTGGTGCAGACCAAATCAATATATACGTTTCGAGACTGACGGCAATATAGACCTGAAGAAGTGTACAATGTCGCTATGGATAAAAACTAACTATACGTTGCCGGCTTTTCGAAGCGATTACAGTGAAGCGGTGCAATGTATCTTTAGTATGAAAATAAGAACCGATGATTTGATTGAGTTGCGGTTAAAAAATGACAGCTCTAAATCTGCCTTGTCGCTTATGACGGGTGCAAAAGGAAAAGGGAAAAGTAATATCGAATGGAATTTGGAAAAATGGGGCGATAAATCCTGGCATCATATTGTTGTTTCATGGCAGCAGCCTGGTATGCTGGCTATGAAGGTTGATGATGGAGAAACGAAAATTATAAACAATGCGGTTTTGCCGTCTTTGCCTGAAAAAATGTTTTATGATATTTATTTTGGTACCAATTCGATGCAAAGCCGTCATGCCAAATTGGAGCATTTTGATGGCATAATTGATGATATACTTATCAGTGATCAATGGTTGTTTGTGCCGGATAAATCTGAAATTCCTGAAATAGGAATTGTCAAAGTTCCGGAAGATTTCAATTGTAATCCGAAACAAATAGGAAAAAATCGTCTAAGAGTTAATCTTTGTGTAAAGCCGATAAGTGATAAATGGTCTAATGTGCCTGTGAAAGCAGTTATCGATTTAGGGGAGAAATGGCTGCAGTTAAGCCCAATACAAAAACGACAAACGGCAAATTCTTTCCGGCTTGTTCGTTATGATTCAAACAGCGGAGAACCAGTTGTTTATGATGTAGGTAAATCGGGAGATGAGCAGTATTATATGCCTTTTGTTGTGGATGATGACGTTTTTTATAAAAGAAACGCAACACTAAGGTTCGTTCATAAAGGTTCCGGCAAATCAGGTTATTCTTTTTATTATGGTTTTGAACCTTTATATGATAAACCGTTTCCTGAACAAATACCTATGGTTGGCAACGGAGATCGTTTGCGTATTGGAATCAAAACGACAATTGGAACATTATGTTCCGGCATAAGCGGGGTCTTCGATGTATATGATATTGATAAAGACGGAGATCTCGATTTGTGGATGAACTCCGGGACTCTGGTTACACGAACATGTACCGGTCTTCAGGCGGGCCACTATTATTTCGAGAATATAAGTAATGAACGCGGAATTAAAAATTTATTTGCACCCGGTAGATTAATTATCAGGGATAACACACCATTTGGATACATTTCAGGAAATACGAATCCTGTCTTTTGCGACGTTAACAATGATCAGGAAATTGATGTTTTGATGCTTGGACGTGAATGTCAGGATTGGTGGCAGTGGCATTATGAAAATGGCAATATCATAGTAGATAAAATTAATAAACTGCAATTTAGAGGAGACCCCTTAGTCGCTGAACATAAAACTTATTGGTATGATTGGGATGGCGATGGTTTGGGAGATGTTATTGCAAGTGGCTTGCCTGGTCTTTCAAAAGACGAAGATTTATTTCCGGTTGTCAGAATATGCAGAAACATTGGAACCGCAAATGAGCCTTTAATCGATACTCAAAATCCCATCGAACCCAATGTTGGAAAACCATTACTTCAGCGCCAGTATATTCCTGCAGATTGGGATTGCGATGGAGACATTGATTTCGTATCGGCTGGATTTATACACGAGTTGTTTTTTCACGAAAATATAAGTGAGAAAGGACAGCCGCCGAAGTTTGCCAATCCTGTAAGATTAATGACTTATGACCGAAGAGAAATCAATATTACACAGGCACTTATAAATATTGTTGTTTGTGATTGGGACAATGAAGGCGATAAAGATTTGCTTTATGGCTGCGAGGATGGGGTCGTTGGCTTTATGGAAAATATCGCGGGCCCTGATACTTTACCAAAATTGCGTCAACCGGTTTATTTCCAGCAGGAGCATCCTATTGTTGACGGTGGAAGCCTTAGTATTCCGGTTATTGTTGACTGGGATGACGATGGAGATAACGATCTGATTCTTGCAGGCTCAAATACACTGCAATATTATGAAAACGTCGGAGACAATGATAAACCTGTATGGAATTGGCCACATGATATGTGTGCTGGTGATAGTCTTATACAGCTAAGAGCAGGCGATGATGGTTCTGTACAAGGTATTGAGGAGCTTTGCTGGCAGTATAACAACGCCGAAGTTGCCGACTGGGATAATGACGGATTGAAAGACCTTATCGTAAGTGGTATTCGGGGCGAGCACATGTATTTTAGAAATATTGGCTATAAAGGAAATCCAAGGCTTGCGGCAGGTGAGTTGATAAAAGTTGCATGGCCGGATAAATCAGTCTATCCTGAATGGCAGTCTTTCAGGCCTCAGCCTGATTCATTAATTACAGTTTGGCGAACCCGTCCTGCTACTGTTGACTGGGATAAAGATGGTTTGATGGATTATGTTACCCTTGATCATAAGGGAGATTTGGCTTTATATCGCAGATCGAAAACCCCTGAAGGAAAACTTGTACTGAACCCGCCGGATTATATTTTCGAATTTGATGCTCCTTACAGTCAGGCTCTTGTCTGGAACAGAGCTCCGAACGCAACCGCGGGAAAGTCAGGACGGACTGTGATAAATATAGTCGATTGGGACAAGGATGGTGACTTTGATCTGATTTTAGACAATGTTAACGCTCGTTATTATGAAAATATTAGAGATAACAATAAACCCTTGTTTGTTGACCGAGGCGATCTCGTTAAAGAACGGCTGACCAATCATAACGACGGACCATACGTAGCAGATTTTGATAATGATGGCTGGTGCGATTTGTTTATTGGTACTGAAACCGGAAGAGTATTTTATTTCTCAAGGCCATATATAGAAGGGCAGCCGCCGGTAGTAATTATAGCAGACAAAAATAAATGATGCTTATGACAGCTTGATTGGAGATTAAATGAATATTTTAGAAAAAGGCTATTGGAATTCTTCTCCGGTGAAAAATTACGGTTCAATTTTTTATCTGAACCCTAAGGGGAATTCGACATTATTTGAGGGTTCGTTTATAAAAGAGTTCGGACTAAAACATTTTATCGTGGATGGCAAAGTAGTTGAGACGCCTCATGATGAAAGTCTTAGAGCGTTTTTTGACCATGAACCTGGTCACGTACACGCTGTTTTTGAGAACTTTATTTGCCCGTTTATTAAGTTGGAAATGGATATTACCGCTACAGGCAAAGACTGTTTTTTGCTCAAATATACACTGCATAATAGAGCTTTTGAGAATAAAGATGTAAAAATTGTTTTGGGTTTAATGGCAAATCAGCAGGTTGAAAAAATAGATATAACCAATTGCAGTGCGCATTTTATTTTTGATTTGAATCATAAAAAGAAAAAACACGGTGACGGCACTATTGATTTCTCGTCATTAAGAGGATGGTTTATTGAAAATGAGAAACTGGATTTGCATTTAGGTTTTACTGACGAAAAGATTGAGATTGTTAAAGAATTTATATCACGCGGCTCTGAAACTAAAGTTTTGGCTGAAGGTATAGAAATGAAAAAGGAACTGACTGTTAAAGCGGGGCAGTGTGAATTTTTTGAAATGACGCTTTGCTTTGGCGAACAAGTAACTCAAAAGCAAAATTGTGTAATGCAAATTTGGAAAGAATTTGTAAAACCCATTCCGCACCCAAAATTTAACAATGCTCAGGAAAAACTGGCTTATTATAAATCCTGGTATATTCTGTTTTTTAATGAAGTTAAACGCAATGGATATCACTGGTGTCTGACAGGGCTTGGTTTCCCTTCGATGTGGGTTTGGGACACATCGCCTTTTATCTCAGATGCATACATTAATTTAAATCCTGAATTTGTCCAAAGCCTGATAAGCGTACAGTTGGAGTCATTGAAAGAAACCGGCATGATGCCTTTGCATGTTATTATGGGATTAAAGGACAAAACCGAAAGAAAAGACGAGATCACTCAGATACCCTTGGTTGCTCATACTGCGTGGAAAGTGTTTGAAAAAACAAGAGATATGTCGTTTGCTGGAAAAGCTTATAAATCTTTGCAGTTGAACTACAACTGGTTTGAAATTCGAAGGAAACCGAACAATGATATTCCGCTTTGGGGCATTGATGATAAGAGAGCACCATATCATTATGGCCCTGAATCCGGGATGGATAATTGTCCAATTTATAAAGATGGGCCAGTATATTCAGTTGCGATTAATTCTGCAAAATACTCCTTTGAAGCGGCTTTAGCCAATTTTGCAGATTCCTTGGAACTGCATGACGAATCAAGGATTTGGCTTAAAAAATCCAAGACGACATTGACTTTTATGCTTAATAATATGTGGGACAATACTGACCATTACTACTATCCTCTTACTTACGATATGAAAAAAGCAAGAATTAAGACATCCGATTTGTATCCCGGATTATATCTTGGAATATTTCCTGTTGAAAAAGTATGGTTAATTGCGGAAGTTTTCAGAAGGGAGTTTCTTACAGAATATGGTTTGACTACGGTCTCGATGAAAGATGAGAATTTTAATCCATCACTTTATGCACTCGGCTCGGTTTGGCCTTTTATGAATTATATGATTTATAAAGGATTGATTCAGGCACAATGTTTTGATTTGGCGGAACAGGTATTTACTGGTACAATCAGAATGTTAAATCAATTTCCTGGTGTTTTTGAGTGTTATAATCCTGTTGAGCGAACATTGGGGAGATTGAAAGATGGGCCGTTATGTATTCCTCATATGAGTTTTTGTGCAGCAGGCGTGGTATCTATGTGTCTGCTTCGCGATAAAATTAGTAATTTTGATAATGTGAAAGCCAATATCAAATCCTTCTCTGCAAATAAAATTAAAAATCTACATCATGATCTTAAAAAGATGATTGATTCATAAAATGAAAAAGTTAGAAGTTGTTATTGTTGGTGCAGGTCAGCGAGGAAGAGGATACGCTCGTTATGCTATAGAGCATCCTGATAAAGTAGTTATAAAAGCTATTGCTGAACCTCACGATTTTTACAGGAATGCTCTTGCCAAAGAGCATAATATAACAAGTGCAAGGTTATTCCGTGATTGGAAAGAAGTTGCCGCAAGGAGTAAATTTGCGGATGCCGTAGTTATAGCAACGCAGGATAAGATGCATACAGAACCGGCCATAGCCTTTTCAAATCTGGGCTATGATATTTTGCTTGAAAAGCCAATGGCACCGAGCGAATCAGAATGTAATCAAATAGTCGAAACAGTAAAGAAAAATCATACGCTTTTAGCAGTTTCACATGTTTTGCGATATGCACCATATACTCAAAAGTTGAAAAAAATTATACATTCAGGGAGAATAGGTGATGTAATAAGCATTCAAAGATTAGAACCAGTGGGTTATTGGCACCACGCCCATTCTTATGTACGAGGAAATTGGCGCAAAGAGTTAAACTCAACCTTTATGCTTATGGCCAAATCTTGCCATGACCTTGACTGGATAAGATATTTTGCAGAAGCATCATGCAAAAAAATCTCATCTTTTGGAAATTTGAAACATTTTAAAAAGGAAAATAAGCCCGATGGAGCTTCTGACAGATGTGTAAATTGTAAGGTCGAATCAAATTGTCCTTATTCTGCGAAAAAGATTTATCTTGGTATGTATAAATCAGGTCATATTGATTGGCCGGTATCATATATTACAACTGATATTTCAACCAGCGGCATCGAACAAGCTCTCCGTAATGGCGACTATGGCAAATGTGTGTATGAATGTGATAATGATGTTGTAGATCATCAGGTCGTAAATATGGAATTTGCAAATGCTGTAACAGCTTCTTTTACGATGACAGCTTTCACGCCATTTGGTGACAGAAAAACCACAATATTTGGAACCAGGGGACAAATCAGCTATGATGGTTCAAAAATGCAAATATATGATTTTTTGACTGATAAAACTGAAACGTTGAAAAGCGATTCTTTGCCAAGCGGTATCTTTAGTGGGCATAATGGTGGCGATAACGGTTTAATGCAGCATTTTGTGGATGCCGCAATAACACGAGATGCTGATAAAATCCTTTCAGGTCCTGATGAGACATTAGAAACGCATTTAATGGTATTTGCTGCGGAAAAATCTCGACGTACTGGACAAGTGGTTTATTTATAAGGGATTGGATTGTATAAGTTTATATAATGGCTAATGACAGATTTATAGCAGCTTTGAGAAATGAAAAAGTAGACCGAGTTCCAGTTGTACCTAAAATCTGGGTTGATTTCTCCGCAAGAGTAACCAATGCTTCTATATTGGATGTCATTCAGGACCCGCTAACAGCATTGAGAGTCATCGCGCTGGCCGGAAAAAAATTAGGCCTTGATGCTGTCCGGCAATTTCATTTTTATCCCCGTAAACTTTTAAAACACGATGATAAAATCTATGAAATAAACTCAAAGGGAGAAAAAATCGGAACAATCGATCTTGAAGGCGGCCTGGCTACGAAACTTTTCGACAAAAAATATTTTGATATCAGAAATCCCGAAATGCTGGCTCATGGAAACTGGATTTCCCCCGATTCAGTTGTAAATAATATAGAAGATGCAAAAGCAATTGCTGTGCCGCAGAAGGACATTTTTGACAGTTTTAGCTGGGGTAAAAATCAAAAACAAATAATAGAGGAATTCGGCGGCGATATGGAAATCATAGGCGACTGCGATTCTGCGACAATGTCCTATTACATAAGATTTCGGGGAATTGAAAAAGCATTATTTGATCTAATTGAAAACCCCGCACTTGTCCATACAGTTATGAAAAAAGGCGCCCAAACAGCCATCGCAAAAGGCAAATACTGGCTCGATAACGGCATCGAAGTTTTAAGATTGAATGACTCGGCAGGCAATATGTCGCTGATATCTCCGCAGCACTGGAAGGAATTTGTCTTTCCGTATATCAAAACCGTATGCTCGGAACTACATAATTATAATAAAAAAGCAATCATATACTGCCATATCTGCGGCAATGTCCTTCCTGTAATAAAATGGCTTGTTCAAACCGACCTCGACTGCATAGCCCCGCTTGACCCGCTTGGCGGTTTTACCGTTAAACAGGTCAGGGAACAGGCTGGAAACAGCATATCACTGATGGGCGGAGTCAATACATTGACACTTCTAAATGGAAGCGTGCAGGATGTCAAAGCTGAAGCTTTGAAATGTATGAAAGAAGCAGGGCATGGCGGCTTTATACTCGGCAGCGGCTGTGCGGTGGCGAGAAATACTCCCGAAGAAAATATTATTGCTTTGATTGAAGCATCAAAAAATTATATACAAGAAATAATTAAATGAATACAACGAATTTGCCAAAACCACTTAAAGGTATAATCCCGCCGATGGTAACGCCTCTGCTCGACAGAGACAATATTGATATTAAAGGCTTGGAAAAACTCATTGAACATATCCTCTCCGGCTGCGTTCACGGTTTATTTATACTGGGTACAACAGGCGAGGCTCCATCTCTGAGTTATAAACTTCGATACGAATTAATCGAACGTGTTTGTAAACTCGTCAACAAACGTGTTCCAGTTCTTGTAGGCATTACAGATACTTCGCACATCGAATCGATAAAAATCGCGGAATATTCGCATAAGCAGGGTGTCAGCGCTGTTGTTCTTGCACCACCATATTATTTCCCCACAGGCCAGCCTGAATTGCTCGAATACATCGAACATCTTGCTCCTAAAATTCCGGTACCATTGTTCTTATACAACATGCCATCCTGCACAAAAGTCTTCTTCGAACCTGAAACAGTGATAAAAGCCGCACAAATTCCTAATATTCACGGCATAAAGGATAGTTCCGCCAATATGATTTATTTTCATAAATTGCAGTTGCTGCTTAATGAAAGAAAAGATTTTTCTTTTCTGGTTGGTCCTGAAGAACTGCTTGCGGAAACTATATTGCTCGGCGGTCATGGCGGTATATGCGGCGGAGCAAATATTTTTCCCAGGTTGTATGTAGATTTGTACGATGCTGCGATAGCGGGCAATATGGATAAGGTACGAGAATTGCATAACAAGGTTATGTGGATAAGCACAACGATTTACAGTACCGGCAAACACAGTTCAAGTTTTCTCAAAGGCGTAAAATGTTCATTGAATCTGATGAACATTTGCAGTGATTTTATAGAAGAGCCGTTTCATTGCTTCAGAGAGCAGGAAAAACAAAAAATCAAAAAATATCTTAAAGAATTAAAATAAGAAGTTTCAAATAATCTGTTGCCAAAGAGTATAAGGTTTTTTTATGAACCAATTTACGCTATCTTGGCACTATTCGCTTGTGAGTCTGTAAACTTCGGCAGGGCGTTAATAGCACCGGCAACATCCAAAAGGGTCGGGTCTGTGTAAATGTTCATTGTCAGATCGATTGATGAATGTCTCATTGCCGCCTGAGCAACGCGGGGCGATACACCTGCCTTGCTAAGATGAGTTCCGAAGGTATGGCGCAGAGCATGGACATCAAGACTTCGGCCTCTTTCATCAGTTTTTTCAATTCCGGCAGCGGCAAGGTCTCTGTCAAATATACCTACCATAGAATCTGGCATATCAAAAAGCGGCAGGGCGGCAGGAAGACGGGCAGGTACATTGCCTGCTTTCCTGGATTTGTTTTGCATACGCGCAAGTTTTTCTTTCATGAATTGTTTAATCTCACCGGCAAGATCGTTTCGAAGTGGTATTTGTGCTCCGCGTCCGGCCTTTTCATCCTTGGCCTTAAGTTCAAGGTATGACTGCTTGATATTCAGCCAGACCTGGCCAATTGTAATACTTGCAAGTTCACTTTTGCGAAGACCTGTCAAGGCAAGAGCTTTATAAATCAGAGATCTTTGGTAACCCAACCATTCTAAATCTGATATCAATTCTGGTTTTTCCTTTAAAATTTCCCTTCCATTATTGGCCAAGTCCTCTAGTTTTTCAAAAAACAGTGGCTCTTTTGTGCCACGACTTGTGACCTTTCTTTTCGGTATCGGACAAAGCAATTGACTTGCGGCCATGATTCAGCAAGGGGACGAAGCCGGGCAGCGGTAAAGAGTCTATTTAATTCTTCTTCTGTTAATGCTCGTCGCTGTTTGCGTTTATCAGCGTGCTCATCAGCGGCACAAAGCCTTGATAATGGATTAGCGGCCATTCTATCGGTCTCGACGCACCAGTTACAAAATGCGATAATAGCAGCACGATAGGTATTTCTGGTACGCGCTCCCATACCATCTTTTTCAGAACGGTTCATCCACTTTTCCATGCTGTCGCGGGTAATATATTTTTTCATAGTTTTCTGCAATTTCCACGGAGGTTGTGCGGCTCAATGTTGATCCGCCGTTTTTAACAACCTCCATTGGAGATTTTTATGAAAACTTTTAAAAACAGTAACGTAAGTATCGCAGATTTATTCCTCAGTCATCCAGAAATCACGGACTCACCACAGAAAATCGAGGCGTTTATTGGCAAACAAATCGAAACGCGGACGCAAAAGCTCCGAAAGGTGACCTGCCAGAAAAGCAGGCTTTGGAGTTCATCTTAAAAATATTTATAACCTTTACATCTATTTTATTCGCTGGTCTCTTTGGAAAGTATTTGAACATAAAACTGCCAAAGGGCCAGGAGTTTTATCATTCATTACTGCATCAAGTTATTTGGATGGCGACGCCTTTGTTGGCGTTCGAGAGCATATGCGCAGAATTTGTGACCGTATTTATATTATAGATCTCGGTGGTGAAGGCCATGGAACAAGAAGAGAAGAAAATGTCTTTGCAATTCAGACCCCTGTTGCCATCTTTATAGGTTATCGTAAGCAAAAATCTTCAATGGATACTCCTGCAATCATAAGATATATACGAATCAAAGGCACCAGAGAAGAAAAACTTCAAAAACTCGAAACTATTTATTCCTCTGAAAGATTGAAATGGCAGCCTATTTCTAATGGTTGGCAGGATTCTTTTAAACCTAAGATTAAAAATGAATTTACTTTATGGCCACAGATAACAGATTTGTTTCCATGGCAAAATAACGGTGTCCAATGCAAGCGCACATGGGTTATTGGCCCAAGTGAAGAAGTTCTGGTTGCCAGATGGCAGGCACTTCTCGCATCCTCCAACCGTTCGTATGCTATGCGAGAAAGTGGTGACAGGACTATTGATTTACCTCAGAATGATCTTTTATTTCCTGATGTAAAGCTTCCGGCTATAAAAACACTTAAAAATGAATCTCATCAGAGTATAATCAGATATTCTCATCGTTCATTTGATCGTCAATATCTTCTTGCGGATAACAGATTAATCTCCAGACCACGTCCAAACTTATGGCAAACACACAATGAAAATCAAATTTATTTTGCGACATTATTCAGTTATCCTCTAGAGGATGGTCCTGCGATTACCGTTTGCCCAAATATTCCCGATCTGGACTATTTCCGCGGTTCTGCTGGCGCAAAGGTAGTTATGCCTCTTTATCGTAATGTTGAAGCAACAGATCCAAACATTCTGCCTGGTCTGTATGTCGCGGGTTTTTTGATGCTCCGTAGTCGACATTATACGGAGGGTCGCAGAAAATCAGACCTGCCTTGTCGCCTTTCATCAAGTAGGCAACATCGTCACGATTAGTACTGTCGCCACATAAAAGTCGATGCTCACCTAACAGCCAAAGATCACCGGGTTTGGATATTGGTTCCGCCGGGGGTTCGGGAACATCGTCGGGATCGGTGAGGCCATCCTGTATGCCGGGGTAAAGTATCCTGGCAAGCTGGTCACTATCGAAACCAAGCAGTTCAAGATTAAAATCCATTGTCTGCAAATCTTTTAATTCAATAGGCAGCAGTTCATAGTTCCATTCCGCGATAGTGGCAGATGCGTGCGAAATATCACATATCTCAAACTATGACAATTCCCCAATAACAGGCACCTTTTGGGATGATTATTGGATTAAGGCGGAGTGTTCGCAATGAGTTGTTGTAGCGGTAAAATAAAACAAGAGCTTGGAATAATTCCAAAGGTAAGAAAAATTAAAAATATTGCCGAAGGTTTTGTAAAACTTGCAGTAAGCAGGACAGGTATGGATTTTAAGTATGCAAAAGAAAGATTTGCGATTTGTTCAACATGTGAAAATATTACATGGCTCAAAGATGCTGAGTTTGCAGCGTGGCTTGCTGAAAATAAACTTTCGGTTTTGAAAAATTTAGAGTCTTTGGAAAAATTAAGTGACTTACCGAAAAAACCGCACAGAGCTTTGACACGGCAGTATTGTGTAAAATGTAAATGCAATATTTTAGCGAAGATACATAGTAAAGAGGAAAAGTGTCCGGAGGGGAAATGGTGATAATAGAAATTTCTCATTGACGGCACGGCAGGGCAAAGATTCTGCAAATAATGTTCAGGGTGTGACGGATAATGCAACGGATATAGGCAGATTTATAAAAATAGAAGTGCTGACAGAGTCATAGATCAAAAAAATCGTTTCATAGTTTTTCAATTCGTCCTAAATGAATCTGTTGACGGTCTGTAGTATCCATCGCTTGGATTAAAATTGAGTATTAAATTTGAACTATCTAAACAACCGGATTTGAGCCGTATTTTTCACGAAGTTTATCAAGTCTTTGTTTATATGTTGGTGCGATATGCTTTCTAATTGTAATTTCAGCCACTTCAGGATCGCCTGAACAAATAGCTTCCGCAATTTTCAAATGGTCGTGGGGTTCGATCGGCCAAATACTTGCACTTATATTTGACAAGACCTGCTGGATAATATGATTATTATCGAGCAGTTGAATCAGGTTGGGACTATTTGAAATTTCAGCGATAAATTCGTGAAAATCGACATGGTCTTTCAGGAAATCCTGTTTATCGGAATAATTGGAAGAATTTGATAGTTTTTTAGCCAAAGAAAGAAGTTGCTCTTTTTGTCTTTCCGAAATTTTCCCGGCAGCACGTTTTGCTGCCAAACCTTCGAGAACTCCTCTTATTTCAATTAATTCTTCAATCTCATCAACAGTATAAGTTTTACAAAAAATCCCCAGACCGGGAACTTTTTGCAGCAGACCCGCGTTTTCAAGCGCGCTTAGAGCCTCTCGCAAGGGGGCGGTGGTCAGATTCAATTTTTTAGCAATAACTCGCTGGTCAATCTTCTGGCCTGACGGAATCTGGCCGGTTTTTATCATTTCGATAATCTGTAACTTTGCCCGTTCAGAAGCCGGTAATAAATTTATACAATTTAGATTTGTTAAATCCATAATACCTCTCTTATGAATTATAACTCCAAAAAATTCGATTTTCAATTTAATTGACTTTTGTTTTATAACGGTTATAATGTTATAACAGTTATAACATACTAAATTAAACGGAAAAAGCAATGATTTATGATGAATTCGAAAATATTGGTCTTTATTGTAAACAAGGAGACAAACTTCATAGGGCATTAAAATATGCCTTTGGTTTCGACCTTTCTCAACCTGATGGCGAATACGAAGTTGAAGGACGCGAGATTTTCGCGAAAGTACAAACATACGAAACCGCCCCCGCTGAAGAAAAAAAATTCGAATCGCACAAGGAATATTATGACATTCAGGTTTTAAGGAGTGGCTGTGAAAGACAGGACATTTCGCTTGGTCAAAAGCTCGAGCCATTGGGAGAATATGATCCGCACAAAGATGTTATAAAACTAAAAGCTCCGCAAATATATTCAAGCATAGTTATGGAGCCGGGGAAATTCGCGGTATTTTATCCACAGGATATTCACAGGCCAAATTGTAATCTCAATGGCAAATGCAAAGTCAGAAAAATCTGTATGAAAGTCAAAATATGAAATTGATGATACGCAGCGATATCGAAGGTGTAACGGGAGTTACAACATATAAGCAGGCTGAGGGTTCAGAATTCGGCAAGCATATGCTTATGAGTGATTTGAAAGCCTGCGTAGATGGAATTCTTTCAACTGGAGAACATGAAATAATCATCTATGATGAGCATACTGATGGCAGAAATGTTGATGTTCTCCAGTTGCCTGAATGTGTAAGCGTCATTATGGGTAAGCCGGAATATAGGCCGGATTGGGGAGGTATTGATAATTCATTCGATGCAATGATCATGGTTGGTTTTCATGCCAGAAGCGGTGTCAAAGGTTCATTGCTGCCTCATAGTTATTCAAGAAAAAATCTTGAAATACGATTGAACAACATTGTCGTTGGTGAAATTGGTATGGAAGCATCTGTGGCAGGGGATTTTGATGTGCCGCTGTTGCTTGTAACCGGCGATTCAGCAGGTATGGCCGAAGCCGAGGAAATAGTGCCCGGAGTTCGAACTGTTACAGTTAAAAAGGCTATGGGGGAATTCGAGGCCCAATGCTATTCACCTAAAAGAACATCACGAATGATTTATGAAGCGGCATGTTCGATTATAAAAAATAAGCCAAAAGTTAAACCATTAAAAATAGCAGGACCAATAGAAATGCAAATTGATCTTGCTGTTAGTGAATACACGGAAAAATTACAAAAGACTCATCCGGAAATTTTCATAAAAGACGGAACGGTTTCAATAAAAGATAAAACCGTAACGACTGTATGGTCGAGATATTGTACCATTCAAAAAGAGGTAAAATCAAAATGAATTTGAAAGAATACGCAAAAATTGGATTAAATCATCATCTGCTTTATAGTGATGTCGCATCAATTCCTTCAGAACATGAAAGAACGCTCAAGCGAGTTCTTGATGATAAGAGATTAGAAATTCTTGATCTTTGGATTGCCGAAGAGAATCCCTATCGGGCTAATGAAATAAAAGCGATAAAAGATTCAGGAAAAGAAATTTATTATAATGTCGGCACTCGCAAAGGCAAACCAAGCGCCCATCCAGCATCGCTTGATCCCGAGAAGAAAAAATATTCGATTGTTTTTTATAAATCTGAATTAGACAGGGCTATCGAATGCGGCGCTACTAAGGTTATAACAAACAGCGGGCCGAATAATTCTGAAAACAGGGACGCCGCAAAAGATGCTCTGATCGAATTTTATTTCGAAATGTGCAAGTATGTGCCGAATATGCTCGTTATGATAGAACCGACGGATTGGGATTTTGACAAGAAAAAACTTATAGGTTCATCCGCGGAAGCTGTTGAAATATGCAAAAAAGTTAAACAGGCAGGTTGCGACAATATAGCAAGTATGGTGGATATGTGCCATGTTCCAATGATGTATGAAACACTAGAACAAGCAATGAAAAATACCGGCAACTGGTTGGGGCACATTCATTTGGGCAACTGCATTATCAAAGATAAAAATAATTCATTATTTGGCGATAAACATCCTGCATTGTGTATCCTAGGCGGAGAATATGGAATCGGAGATATGGCAGAGGTTTTTAAAACCGGTCTTGCTATGGAATATTTTTCAAAGCGGAAACAGGGTTCGGCGAGCATTGAAATGCGTTCGCTAAAGGGTGTTGAACCTGAAAAGTGCCTGGATATATATTACGACTATGTTCTTAAAGCATGGGATTTAGCAAATAAAGGGGTATAATGGACAGGAAAGTTGTTGGCTTTGGAGAAATTCTCGGCGCTATCCGTCCTGTCGGCTATGCAGCGTTTGGCGATTCAAATGAATATGTTATTTTAGCCGGTGGTTCAGAAGCAAATGTACTGGCAAAAGTCGGAGGATTGGCAAAAGGAATTAAAACGCAATTTGTCTCAAAGATGAAAGATGATTTGATGGGGCGTCTGCTGCGAATGGATATGCAGAAACATACAATCGGAATGGACTATGTTATCTGGACTAATGCAGACAGAAATGGATTATGCTTTGTTGAGCAGGGACTGGGGCCGATAATTGCGGAGGGTGGTTATGACAGAGCAAATTCGGCTATAGCGAAAGCTAATCCTGGTGAATTTAATTTTAGCTGTTTGCAAGGTGCAGATGCCTTTTTTACGTCAGGTATTACTGCGGCATTGAGTAAAAATTGTTTGAAGAACACAAAGATTGCTCTTGAAGAAGCAAGAAAAAATAAAGTGCCGTCATTTATTGATATTAATTACCGAAATAAATTGTGGACACCTAAGCAGGCCAACAAAGCTCTTACAGAAATGATTGAGAATGAACTGTTTACATCTGTAATTATTACAGAAACCGACGCGAAAGTCGTTTTTGGAGTCGATAAAAATTTTGATGACGATAAACCAATGGATGATTTGGTTGGGTGTTGTGAAAAAATTTCTGCTGAGCTTCACGAACAATTCAAAGGTAAGGTCCCGATTATAATAATGACAATTCGCAAGAGGGTTTCAAACGAAACAGGTCAATGGACATCAGTTGCGCTTGTAAACGGCAAAGATTTTATTACAAGTGACAGATTCAATTATGTCGTACTTGACAGATTCGGGGCAGGGGACAGTTGTTCTGCAGGTATAATCGGCGGTTTTATCGGTGTAAATCCGCAGGGCAATATCGATGATAAAGCGCCATTGAATGAGCGAATTAAAAATGGTTTAAATCTCGGTAACAGGATGAGCGTCGTAGTGCAGAAGACAGTAAGCGATCTTGGACCACAATGGTCTTCACAGGAATATTTCAAGCGGGTTGGCAAATCAAGAGAAATATCAAGATAGGATATGCGAAAAATGACACATAATAAAGTTAGAAAAGCGTTACTGGAAAAAAGGATAACAATTGGAACATGGGTGCAGATAGGTAATGCAGTGGTTGGTGAAATCTTTGGCAATGCTGGTTTTGACTGGGTTGCTGTCGATGCAGAACATACGGATATCGACATTCAAGGGTTTACTGATGTGGCGAGAGGCTTGTATGGCAGAGTACCTGAGCCATTTATTCGTGTAAGAGAAAACGACACATTAGCAATTCGTCAGGCTCTTGATGCCGGAGCCAGAGGCGTCATAGTGCCTCTAATTAACAATGCTGATGAAGCAAAAAGAGCGGTTGCTGCCGCTAAATATCCGCCAAAAGGGATTAGAGGTTTTTGTTTTTCACGAATGAATGACTATGGCGATAAATTTGATGAGTATATAAGTACTGCGGATGATAATATCGCTGTGGTAGTTATGATTGAGAGTAAAGAAGCTATCGAAAACATCGATGAAATACTTGCGGTTGATGGAGTCGATGGTGTCTTTATTGGACCGTATGATTTGAGTGGTTCATATGGTATTCCAGGCAAAACATCTCACTCCATAGTTCAAGAGGGTTGCAAAAAAGTTCTTGATGCCTGTAAAAGAGGCAAAAAATCAGCCGGGCTCCATGTAGTTCTTCCAACCGAAGAAAATGTAAAAAAAGCACTTAATGATGGTTTTACCTTTATAGCGATTGGTGTGGACACTGTCTTTTTGAATATGGCAAGCAGAGATTCGCTTGAATTAGCAAAAAGAATATCAAAAAACATTAATATTATATAGAAATGTCTTGAATGGAAAGTGGTTATTTAAGAAGAAAAATAAATATATCCCCAGCTTTCTTCAATTAACGTGTGGGACTACGGGTGTTTTTTATGGCGTCTTTAAGATAACGAAGTTTCGTGATTTCATCATGTTTATCTTTGTTTGTTTACTGCTCTTACCGAATATTCATTTAATAGTTCAAGATATAAATAATAATTGTTTAAAGATACGTCGGGCGGTGTTTGATGGTCAACGGAAGGAACAAAACCGCCCCTTTTCATCACGGGTAATAATCTTTCGAATTCCTTTACCATCGCATCTCTGCCTTCTTTCATAATAAGTTTATTGAAATTACCAATCATCAAAAGATTCGGAAATTTTTTTCTTAACTTTACAACATCACCGCCGGCATTAGCTTCAAGCGGAGTGATTCCATCAACGCCAACATTTAGTAACCAATCGATCATATCATCAACATACCCATCGCTATCGACAATTATCATAATATCTGATTCTTTTAATTTTTTGCAAAGAGGTATATAATATGGTGCGAGAAACTGCTCAAAAATATCCTTCGAAATCATTGGACCATTATTATAAGACATATCTTCTGCCAAAGTAATAAAATCTGGCTTACATATTTTAGATATTTTTTCAATGGCCATAAGGTTGAATGCCAAGACTTCCTGACAAATTTTGTTAATAAGTTCGGGATTATCATAATAAGCATACAAATGATTTTCAATTCCTAAAAGACGCCTCGGAAACCAGAAAAATCCCTCAATAGTCGCCCAAAATACCATTTTATTTTGTTCCTGTAAAATCGCATAATTTTTCAGTTTCTCGATATCTGAAGAAGTCAAATTACAAGAAGGAGGATATAAAAATGTCTTAATTTTTTTGTACTCATCAATATTGTTTATAAGGGGATGACCGTGCTCAACTTTTGGAATATCGGGTGTATAGGGTCTTATCCAAAATTGTCTGAATTTATCCAAACCTAGATAATCATTAATTTCACCAATGTCTTTATAATTATCAGGTAAACCTTCCCGGCGCCATCTTTCAATTGTTTTGTCCCACCATGAAGCAAATTCAAATAATGGCAACCGATCTACGGGTTCAAAGTTCATTACTTTATGAAATCTCTGTCTTACTTCCATTTTGCTTATAGCCATAGCAAGTTATCCAATAGAACTTCTTATTTGAAACAGCTTAATCATTAAGCTGTTTTATTAGAAAATCGTATTTCACCGAAATATTCAGGCAAGTGAAACTGTGGTTTAGGGGAGTTTACTTTTGACCATGTCAGCCAGTGAGGATGTGAAGTCTTACTTGCACATTTAAAAAAATTTGCGCGCCATATCACACCATCGGCAGGATGGTCAATCATACTGTATTTTTCGATGACTTCGAAAGGTATCCTGTATTGCAGGAACCATTCTGTCGGCTCAATTATTTCCACTTTTATTAATTTTGGTAACGAATGATAAATCTTTATCTTTTTGCAATCTAAATCCGATAGCGGCTGTCTATTGGTCTTGCTGCCATAGTGCAAAAGCGGAGTTCCGCCACAGTTGATTTCAAGGTTAAAATAATTTTCCATTAAAGAATTATAAGGGCTGAAGAAAAATTCTACGCAACTGTCGCAGCATACATTTGAATGTATTCTTTCAGCAACACATTTGACGTATTGGTCTTCTACTCGGAAAAAAACATATAAATTATCGTTATCGTACAAAAGTTTGAATTGGGTTTTGGGAAAATGAGCGGGTCTTGCGCCCATATAATTTTTGATTTCCATCACTTCTACTTTTTTCCAAATAAAGTTGTCCCAACCCCCGGAAATATCCAATTTTTCAGTAGTGCTTTTAACTATATAAAACATTTCTGAGTTCAACTAACAACTGCAGGAGAACATATATTATTCATAATACGATCCGTATCGCTTAATCTTTCAAGAACGCGGCCGCTGAATACCTTATTGAAACCGAACATACTTGCACATAGAGAATATTCGTATCCGTCAAGAGTATTGATTTCAATATTGACAGGCTTGGGACATTTTTCATTGAGTTTTCGAATCATAGGGTCAACCAACACATCACGAGCTTCTTGAATAATGCCTCCCGAAAAAACAACTATCTTTGGCACGACCATCTGCACGAGATAAGATAAAGCAGTAGCAAAGCTATTAACAGCTTCATCAACCAGTTTTAATGCCAGCTCATCGTTATTTCTTGCGGCAATAAGTACAATGCTGGTTGTAATTTTTGATAAATCGCCGGTAACAAGATACTTGATCAGCGAATCCTGACCTTGCTGAATAGCCTCAACGGCTCTCATTGCAAGATTCCTGCCTCCGGCATAAGCTTCAACGCAGCCTCGTTGTCCGCAACCGCAAAGAGGTCCTTTATTGTCAAGTACGAGATGTCCGAAACTTAAATGAAGTTTCCGGTTAAGAAGTTCTCCGCCGCAAACAACAGATATGCCGATGCCACTGCCCCAATGGCAGAAAAGACCAGTTTCATCTGTACCGAGAGTTCCCGGCCAGGACAAATGAAGACTAGGAGTTGCCAGATAGACATTTGTTTTGAAGCGACGATTTGCTAATTCAACGATTGGCAGGTTTATCCACCCTTTTCCAATATTTGATGCCAGCAGACATACACCCTTTTCTTCATCAACCCTAGCGGATAATTTAAATACAATACTTCTTATGAGGTTTTCGGGTATATTTGATTTATTCAAACAGCCGGCTATAAAGTCAAATATAGAATTTAAGCTTTTTACATCTGATGATAAATCAGGCGTTTTAATTCTTTCCCTGTAAATCACGGTTTTAACCATGTTAATGATTATTATGTGAACATGTTGAGAACCTACAGAGACCCCCACAAAATAACCACCATTGGGATTGATACAAAGCAATTGAGAATGGCGTCCCATCCCTGACGTTGGTTTTTCCTTACTCAAAGGTTTGATATACATATTTTCTATAAGTCTATTTACAATAATGCTAACTGAATTTCTATTGAACTTAGTTATTTTAGCAATGTCAGTGCGCGTAGTTTTTGAGTTAGCAGCTATCACATTAAGAACTTTGAGCTGATTTATCTCATTATGTAAAACGTGCTGAAAGGTTTTCATATTAAATTTCCTGCATTCATTTTATTATTGTACTATTGAAAATAAAGATTGTCAATGGGTATTTATGCACAAGCGAGTGAAAAATACAATTTTTTACGGGTTAAAAACCTGCGATATTGTAACTGTCTGCTAGGAATAGAGTTAGGCTCGATAGTTATTTTAGTTCTATAATTCTATTTAATTTACAAAGAAAGAACTTGACATAAAAACACTCTATAGGTATAAATGTACCTGTAGCATAGATATTGAGTTCGTTTTGAACTGGAGGCTAAAGAGATGGTATTGAAACGAAGTTTCGGGGCAGCGTTTACGCTTGTCGAACTTTTAGTTGTGATTTCTATTATAGCTTTGTTGCTGGCAGTTCTTTTGCCATCTCTTTCAAAAGCTCGAGAGCAATCGCGAAGAACTGTTTGTCGTTCAAATATGCGTCAGATAGCAGTTTCAAATTTTACTTATGCAGCATCTCATGATGGTAAACTTCTGTCGAAAAATCCACTTGGTCATGTCTGGAATGCCAATGGATATGATCTTTTATTCCCTTCTAATGTGGATAAAACACAATTTTTGGATATTTTGGTTCCCAAGGTGTACAAGCTTTATAGTTGCCCGAGTACAAAATTGTACTCTCCGGAACCTGTAGAGTATAGGGGTGTATGCGATCCGGCTGACCCCGATGGAACGGTCGATTATGCAACAAATTTAGTCTATTTGGCAGGTTTAGGGTATAAAGAAGTCTGTAGCGCATTTGACGGCAAAATTGGTGTTATGTTTGATACTCCTATTAGAACGGCGACTCTGAAGATGTCTCAGAATAACAGCAGGATGTACTTAATGGCTGATAGGAGTATCTGGTGGAAAGATTATACCGGAAATGGGGCGCATTTAGGTTCTATAAATCATCCAAAATATGGGTTGGGCAATGACTTCAAGGGCGTCGGGCTTGCGGAGTTTGAAAAGATGGTATCAGGCAGCAACAGGTGTTATGCAGATGGGCATGCAGAATGGGTTTTGCCTTCTGTTATGGGAACAAACGAAGGGCCTATGGTTAATGGCGGTCATTACAGTCATTGGGCCAAACTGCGTTTATATTTTTGGTGAAAAGACGATTTTAAATAGGAGGTGTGAAATGAGTAATAAGTTCAATATTTTATTTTCAATTCTTCTTACATGCGGAGTAAGTTTTGCGGAATTGTACTTGTATGACAATTTCAATTCTGCTGAGGTTTCTAATGACCGATGGAATCTTGGGGTGATTGCTCCTGCAACTGTGGAGTTTACAGAGGGGCAGGCATTGCTTGACATGAGCATTGTTCAAACCGATCCTTCTACACTTGAGCGGTGTCGAATTAAGGCAACACATCTATCGCCGATAATTTCAACAGCCGACTCGGGAAGGGAACTAAGATTTACGTGGGATATGCAGCACGTTGACCCGCACAACAATGCCCCTACAACACATGATTGTGATAATGGTTTATGGATAGGTATTGATGCAGGAGCCGGATATTTTGTAGCTGCCGGTCAGGAAGGTAAAGATTCCGGAACTTTTGATTTTAAGCGATGCTTTACACTGACCGGAATGCCCAAGGATATTGAGCGAGGGACAGATAAATATCATTATGATCTTAGTATGACAGTAACAGAGCCTTATACTGGAAATCCGGATCTTATGTGGGTGTCGGCAGATTTCTCAGTTTACACTTATAACGCAGCATATGATTCTCATCCTGAATATTATGTGAGCGAAACCCCATTGCTGCGATATATAAGAGGATTATCTTTGCCAGTCGATATTGAACTGGATGTCATATTCTACAATGATTCACCTTACATTTACAAGAGCAGCATCGAACAATATGGAGCTATGACAATAGATAACTTGTGGCAAAATATTTACAATCCCTGTTCAGAACTTTTGCAAGGTGATATCGATAAGGATTGTTATGTAAATATGCAGGATATGGCATTATTAGCAGACGATTGGATGAAATGTTCCAACATGGCAGATTCGGACTGTAATTTATAAGTTTAATAGAAATAAATCGGAGGAATAAAATGAAAAAATTGTTATTTGGAATAATTACTGTATTAACATTATATTCAGCAGTTCAAGCGAATGTTCCGTTATATTTGTACGACGATTTCACAAGCCCAATAAAATCTGAAAGTATTTGGACACAGTATGAAGGGCCAGGAACCGGTTATGTAGCTTTTGGAAACGGGCAGGCTCTGATGGACATGAGCATTGTGGATTCTCATAATTGGCTGACGCAATCAAAAATAGCTGCCAATCAACTTGCTGCCCATATAACCGATCCATTTATGGCAATGCGATTCACATGGGATATGCAGCTTCTAGATCCGTTGAATGATACCAATAATGACTTTTATAATGGATTCTTCATTGGAACTGCTTCCAGAAGCATAATTGCAGGTCAGTTGGGTAACGATATTCAATCATATGGATATAAACGAGTCTTTCTGCTTACAGGAATGCCGTCAGATGGAATTGATCGGGGATTGGACAAATATCATTATGATCTGACAGTGCAGGGAACCGGACTGAATACAGACCCTACCCTAGTTAATCTCACAATAACGTTTAAGGTATATGCTTATAATCAGGCTTATGATACAAATCCTGAGGGCTATCAAAATGAGACGCCACTGCTTTCGCATACACGTCCTTCAGCTCTTCAGTATAATACTGCTTTGGATATCAAATTTTTCAAATATCATCCAGTTAACAGTACACGTGATACTTTGCAGTCAGGTTCGATGACATTAGATAATTTTTATCAAAGTCTTGAAAGTCATATAGTTCGTGACGACGAGGTGTATCTCTATGATAATTTTGAGAATCCCGTGACTTCAAAATTATTGTGGAACGTGGAACAGGGGCCGGGAACAGGTTATGTTGCTTTCGAGGATGGCCAGGCCTTGTTGGATATGAGCATTGTAAATCCGCAAAATTGGATGACAAAAGCACGCATACTCGCGAAAAAACTTAAGCCGCGTCTTACCGATACGGATAAAAATATGCGGTTCACGTGGGATATGCAAATGTTAGATCCTGATGATGATACTAATTTTGATTATGAAAACGGATTCAGCATCGGTATTGATGGTGAATCTTATGAACAGATTCATGCCGGTCAGCATGGCGACGCCAGTTCGTTTTATAATTATAAACGTGTTTTTGTACTAACCGGCATGCCATCAGACGATATTGATCGCGGGCTGGATAAATATCATTATGATCTTACACTCAAAGAAACAGGAATCGACCCAGTAGACGAAACACTTGTTGATCTTACAGTTACATTAAAAGTGTATGGCTATGACAGCGCTTATGACTCTAATCCCGACGCTTATTCAAACAATACCCCTTTACGATCATACACGCGTATGCTGACTCTTCCTTACGATGAAGATTTAGATATCAAATTCTTTAAGTGGAATCCGTACTCAACTACACCGAGAGATGGTTCCCAGTGCGGAGCTATAACAATAGACAACTTCTATCAAAATCTGGAAAGCGAAATATGTATTGATATGACCGGCGATATTAATGGCGATTGTTATATTAATATAGAAGACTTTGCATTGTTTTCGGCAGATTGGCTCAAATGCACAGATTTAAATAATATTGATTGTGAATGAAATTAGAAAAGTTAAGAAGAATTATTTAAGGAGAAGAAAATGAAGAAGCTTTTAATAGTTGCGATTATGTTTTGTTTTGTATTTGAGAATAATGTTTTTGCGACGCTGCATCTTTATGACAACTTTGCGAATCCAACCGAGTCTGAAACTAACTGGACTCAGTATGAAGGACCGGGAACCGGTCATGTAGCTTTTGAGAACGGCCAGGCATTGTTAGATATGAGTGAGATAGGCTCGAATTGGTTATCGCAGGCAAAGATGAGCGCCAATAATCTTATTCCGCGTTTTAACAGTGCTAATGAAGCATTGCGGTTTACATGGGATATGCAGCTTTTAGATCCATTGAATGATACGAGTAATGATCAGTATAATGGATTCTTCATTGGTACCGCCGCCAGGAATATTATTGCCGGGCAGTTGGGTGATGGTGTTTCAGCTTATGGCAATAAACGACTTTTTTTTATGACCGGTATGCCATCAGATGGTGTTGATCGTGGATTGAATAAATATCATTATGATCTGACAATGCAGGGAATTGGATTAAACGCTACGGATCCAACCCTTGTTAATCTTACTCTTACTTTTAAAATATATTCCTATAACTCGGCTTATGACGCAAATCCGGAGGGTTATTCAGACGAGACTCCGGTGTTTTCGCATACACGTCCGTCAGCTCTTCACTATAATACAGATTTGGGAATAAAATTCTACAAATTTCATCCAGTTAACAGTACGCGCGATTCAGCGCAGTGCGGTGCAATGACGGTTGATAATTTTTATTCGAGTATTCCTGAACCATGTACTATGCTCTTTTTGGCTATCGGCGCAGCAGCTTTAATTAAAAAGAAGGGCTGATTTTGCAGAGATAAATTGTAAATAGGGGAAAATCGAGGTGGCATTTGCTAATAAGAAAATAAATGTTGCCTCGATATTTGTATAAAGATTAGTACAATTTTAAAGATTCAAAACATTTAGGTGAGTATATGTCTAACCGGCATTCGATTTGTTTAATATTTGTTTTATTTTTTGTCAATGCAGCATTTGCGGAGAAAGTTAAACCATGGAATTTTCCCATCGGGTTCTGGCATACCGGAATGCCGACAATAAGTTCCAGTGCCAAAGTCGATGATTGGGTTGAAGCTGGTATAACTATGCCCTATATAAGCCAAACATATAGTTACTATAATAAACGAATTTTAAATTGGACTAACGAAAGAGGTATTCAGGCAATTATTTGTGATAGCAGAACGTACTGTGTAAATCAAAGCACCTCAGAGCCACTTTGGGCCAATCCCAATGACTACAAAACTGTTTTTCAAGAGGCAGTGGCGGATTATTGCTCGTACCCTGCCAATTTTGGGTATCTGGTTATGGATGAACCCAGACCAAATAATATGCAGCAGGTATATGAATATATAGAAATTGCAAATTCTCTTGATATTTCAAGGCATAGGATTGTAAATTTTTTTCCCTGGTATGATGTTAATACACCTTATGGCAGTTATGAAACATACAGTGAGTACAGAAATGCTTTGCTCGAACTGCATTCTGGGTCGGGCTTGAATAATCTTTCTTTCACAAGCTATTCCCAGATGGATCCAGACTACCAAGGCCTTGGCTCTACGAACGGGTGGAAGATGTTTTTCCAAAGTTTGGACAGATACGGTCAATGGACTGACGATAATAACAAAGATATGTGGGTAATACTCCTTTCAACGCCACATGTTGCTGAAGGTAATTATGAAATGCCCTCAGAAGCCGCGTTCCGCTGGCAATTTAATTCAGCCATAGCATACGGATGCAAGGGGGTTGTATATTATACGTTTTATACACTTAATGATCCTATGTTTGAGGATGGTCCAATCGGAAAGGACGGGACAAAAACAGAGATATTCTATTGGATGAAAAATACGCATCAGAAATTTCATAAGTCATACGGAAATCTATTTTTAAATCTTCAGCTTGTAAAAGCTATGCAGGCAGGAATGGCGTTTGCGTCGGTTCCGCTTTTCGCTCCTGACGATTTAATTAAAGATATCAAAGACGAAGCAGGAAATGCAAATTACCCCTTCATTGTAAGTCGATTTACTGACGTAAATAATCTGGACTACGTTATGATTGTAAATAATGACTGGAATAGCAATGTTATCTGTAATTTATCTTTGAACACTAATCATTTGAGATTATTCCGGTATGATGTTAATGATACTACATTAGTAAGTCCTGTTAAATTTTCAGATCATTGTGAGATTACTGTCGAACTTTTACCAGGCGAAGAAGTTGTCTATCGAATAGAAAAATGTTCGGATACATTACTTAACGGCGACCTCAATAGCGACTGTTATGTTAATTATGATGATTTAGTTATCCTTATACAGGGATGGCTTAGCTGCGGCGATGTTTTTAATTCCAATTGTAACTGATCTTATCTCATAAAAAGTCCCAATTTAGGAAAGGAAATCCATGAAATTCCGGAATGTAATTTTTGTTATATTAATGGCAACTGAATTGGTTTTTGCCGCAAGGATAAGACCTGCTAAATTCCCAATTGGTTTCTGGCCGACAGGGATGCCGGAATTAAATGAACAAATGGTTGAAACCTGGGCAGATGCGGGTTTTACGCTGACTTATGTTCATCAAAACTCACCTGACAAAATAAAACGTGTTCTGGATTGGGCACAGAAAAATGGCATTCAAATAATTGTCGATGATTCTCGATCTATAGCTTACGATGCAGGTCGAAAGCCGCTGGAGCTTGAATTATATAAAAAACAACTAATATCTGTTATTGCAGATTACTCAAATCATCCTGCATTATTTGGTATCAAGATTGCAGATGAACCCTCTCCTACGCATAACCTGGCATCTATGGTGGGAAAAGCAACCAAAATATTTACCGAACTTACACCAGATATTCAACCAATAATAAACCATCATCCATGGTATCCGGTATCACCTTATTATCATTATAAAAACTTTGATGAATTTACCGAAGATGTTCATTCGGTTATAATCAAAAACGGAGCTGAAATCATATCTTACGATTGTTATGCCCAATTGGATTATGGCAGCCCCCAAGAGGGAATTAATCTTTTCTTCGATAGTCTCTACAATTATAGTAATTATGCTAAAAAACATAATTGTGATTTTTGGACAATTATTTTAGCTACTCCTCATATTTTATACGATGTTCCAAGCGAAGATTCAATACGATGGCAATTTAACTGTGCTCTTGCTTATGGCGCAAAGGGAATATTCTATTATACATTCTACACACCATTATGTGAGAATTTCAGATGCGGACCGATAGATAATACCGGCCGAAAAACTGAAAAATTTGACTGGCTCCGCCGAACACATCGAAGATTTCAAACTCTCTACGGAGATTTATTTCTGCATCTTGAACTTTTAAGCGTTCAGCAGGTTGGGCGTGTTTCTGGTTCGACTAAGGCCTTCGAGCCTGATGAATGTGTTTCTGCCGTTTACGCTGGAAAAGGAATTGGTTTCTTTGACATAAAGCAAGATCCCAACCATCCTTTTATAATCAGCAGGTTCAGGGATAAGAACGGTTCTGATTTTATCTTAATAGTCAATAATTCTAAAACTGTACCAGTGCATTGTGTGACCAGATTTGCAAAAAAAGATTCAAAGATAATCAGATTTGAATATGGCGCAACCGCTTACAAGTATAAAAATACCGTTAGAGCCAAATTAAAAGAAGCGGCAGGAGGAATAGAAACAGATTGTTGGCTGGCATCCGGCCAGGAAGTATTATATCTTATTGAGGATTCTAATTCACTGGAGAAGCATCAACATGAATAAAAAGGCTTATTCACCACTGTATTTTGACGCCGAGTTAGCCGATTTGCTGCATCTAAATATAGGTATTGTTTCGCAAGTAACTGCATTACCGTGTTCCGAAGGGGAACCGCAAAGTATCCTTGTTTCAGGTCTTCGCGAAGGTGTGGCTCTTTATACTTTAAAAAGCTGCAACTCCAATACCATAGAATTTGGCAATGGGAAATTCATTAAGGAACTGGGAACATGGGCTGAAGCAATATTGCCTGTAACCGATAAAGGAGGCACTTGCTATTTTTTAACCGAATGCAGTAGAAAATTATGGAAAAATGTCGGAACCATCAATGATCCACGCCTTGAAATGGTTAATTCAAATCTCGGAATTTCAGATTTGCTCAAACTCAAAGGCGAAGGTTTTGGGAAATGGACAGCTTATGCAAGTATCTTCAGAAGAAAAACTGATGCACCATTTGAACTTATTGTAAGTGTTTGTGACACATCTGAATATTACCCCGGCGAACGCGGAGTTTACGGTGGCCGAGCAATAGGAATTAATCAGGAAGGACTTGATATTGCTCGTGATTCGAATGGTAACTGGTCAGGTGGAGAAATAAAAGGTAAATTGCATCTTTTCATAATAGAGCAAAAACAAAATTCCATTGAATTGAAATATAAAGGTAAGATAAAAGATGAAAATGGAAATGAGATTCCCATACGTTCTCTGGGAGCTGTTGGAATTGCGGATTTCGATGGCGATAAAAAACTTGAAGCCATTGTCCTGATGAAGTGGGAACATGAGGTATTCAAATTATCTGATAAAACGGGCGACCTGGTTTTTACGAGGATAGGCCCTTTGCCTGGAATTGACGGTCCAGTCGTGTTTGATTTTCAGTGTCCAAGTCCTGCACCGATAAAATTGCCTTCAAGGGATTTGCCAGATATATTGTTCGGCTCCTTAAGCGGAGAAATATACTTCATTAGAAATCTGTCTGAAAATGGAAGTTTGAAATTTTCTGCTCCAAGTCCTGCTCTTTGTGAAGATCATAATCTTCGAGTTGGAAGTTTTTCTGTTCCTGCTTTTGGAGATTTGAATGCGAATGGTGTTAACGATCTTGTAGTTGGTGTCGAAGACGGTTATCTTTATTATATCGAAAATAAAGGCACAGTTAAGACGCCTCGCTGGTGCAAGCCTGAAAAAATTGTTGCCGACGGCAAAATTATCAGAGTCATTGCGGGAGACAAAGGTTGTATTCAAGGTCCTGATGAAAAACTGCACGGTTATACATGTCCTTTTCTTTACGATTGGTGTGGAACAGGACTTTTAGATATAATTATGGGTGATATAACGGGCTATTATACTTTATATCGCAATATAGGTACTGTGAAATGTGCAAAATTTACCTATGCGGGCAGATTCAAAATTAATGGAAAGGAATTTAGAACTGCCTGGAGAGTGAGGCCGACTGTTGCTGATATAGATGGAGATGGATCTCCTGAAATGATTTTTATCGACCGCCAGGGAATGATTGCCTATTACCCAAAAGCATCACATAAGGATTTACTCGAACTTAAAAATGGAATAAGGCTTGTCGATGTACAAGGCAGATGGATCAGGCTCGATAATACCAGCGGCGGCGAAGGCAGAGTCAAATTATATGCTTGTAATTGGTCAGATCCAAATCTTACCGATATTATCGTTGGCACAAGTAGCAGCACTCCATTACCAATACATGTAGGTGGTTATCCAAAAGGCATGTCTACTTTTGTTTTGCTAAAAAATGTTGGTAACAGAAATAATCCGATGTTTGTTGTTAAACCGTTGTTACTGAAAAACGGTCAAATGGTTGATATGGGGCATCATTGTTGTGCTCCGGCTGCTGCGGATATTAACGGCGACGGAAAACTTGAAATTATTGCCGGCAAAGAAACCGGTGAGCTGCTTTATTTTGATAATGATGCATTCAAATAGAGTGGTTTCGTTATTGATACGATTTTTAGCAATATTTAATTAGAATAGTGGACGAATTAAGTGAAAATTAAAGCCAAATGGATATGGAAAAAGCAAAAGGACCGCAATCCGTACAATCAAACAATATATGCAAGAAAATCCTTTCGAATTTCTACAATCGGCTCTGCCACAATTGCAGTTACTGCCGATAGCTATTACAGACTTTATATTAATGGTGTATGGATAAATGATGGACCTGCTCGAAGCTGGCCTGATAATTTCAGCTATGATGTTTTTGAGCTTACAAATTATCTCAAAGCAGGACTTAACGAGATAGTCATACAGGCCAAATACTTCGGAACGGGAACTGCGCATAATATTCCTCAGGAGCCTGGTTTACTTGCTCAACTGGAAATAAAATCACCATCTGGAGAGTCGACTTATATTTGTACTGATAAAACCTGGCTAATAGCAGAAGTCAAAAGTTTTATTTCCGCTACCGCGAAAATATCTTTTTCAGCAAAGCCTTCTGAATTGTACGATGCCAAAAATGAAAAGTTAAATTACAAATCCGCCGCTGAAATTTATCGCGCGTTTGGCGGTCCATGGAAAAACCTTCGACAACGGGATATACCTCATCTTACAAAGCGGCTTGTCCGAGTAGAAAAGCATATAGCTTCTAATATCGTTCGTGCTGACGGTCTTGATTTTTGTGTGCCTGTGACTCGTTTGATTTATCCTGACTTAATTGAAGCTGATCGCAATATGTCCACGCCGTTTGCCATGTTTACGATTTTAAGAACTGTGCGTCGTTGCCAGATTGTAGTATTGAGCGAAAGTCTTATTGGTGCGAAATTCAAAATTGCGGTCAATGGTAAACACAATACTGATGGAGTATACGACCTTCATCCCGGACGTAATATATTATCAGCCATTACAGACAACATTAGAATGCACGCAAAGGATATTTCCCTGCGTTTTGTTTCAATACCGGCGGCAGTGAAGTTTGAAAATCCGCTTGGCAGGGTTGGAAAAAATCCCTGGTGTATTATGAAATTTCCAGAATATTCTTATGCAGATAATGACCTTTACTGGAAATCACCTGCTGAGAAGTACCCGCGAGCAGTAAAAACACTGGCGGCATTTGATCCAGTTGTTGAAGAACTAATTGGAAAAAGCGCAAATTTGAATTCCTTTGTTCGATTCCTGCGATTGAATGCGGAATATATTGAAACTGAACAAATGTTCGTAATAGACAGCTATTGGCAGTTTGCCAATAGGGCTGTTGTTTCGAAAGCGTCCGGTTTCGTAAGGAATCCAAAGTTTCTAACTGATAACAATTCCAAATATACTTCGATAATTCCATCAAACAAAGGTGACATTGAGTTAATTTACGATATGGGCCGACAGGCTTGCGGCTATTATTCATTTGAATTATATACAGACGCAGGTGTAATCATTGATATTGCAGGTGTAGAGAATTTGGACAAAGATTGCAATCCTCAACATACTGTTCGGAACAGAAATACTATACGTTACATTACCAAAAAAGGGCATAATAAATTCATTTCGATAGTGCGACGTTCAGGACGTTACATCTTTTTAACTATCAGGAATAATAAAACTCCGGTTAAATTCCAAAAATTCGAACTAATAGAATCTGTCTACCCGATAGAACATAAAACCACTTTTCATTGCAGCAATCACGAATTAAATCGAATTTGGCAAATTTCAAGGCAAACCCTTGAGCTTTGTATGGAGGATGTTTTCACTGATTGTCCGCTCTATGAACAAACATTATGGGTTGGTGACGCGAGGAATGAATCGCTTTACGCTTATTATACTTTTGGTATTAAGGATTTGGCAAAAAGATGTATTGAACTTGCATCTCAATCTTTAGACAAGTTTCCCATTGTTTCTCCGGTTGCTCCCACCAGTGCGAAATTTATAATTCCTGCATGGAGTTTTCTTTGGAATATTTCGGTATGGGATTATTACTGGTATACCGCAGATTTAAAATTTTTAAAGAAAATTTGGCCTTGTGCAGTCAAGAACTTAAAGTCCGCTCAAACATTTCTTGATGAACGAGGTCTGTTCAGCGCTCCATTCTGGCATTTCTTTGACTGGATTGGAATGGATAATGATCATAAAATTGTTTTGTATAACAGTATGCTGATGGTAGGCGCGATAAATGCTGCATTGAAATGCGCTAATGTATTGAAAGATGAAATCGCAATCGTTTGGCTTTCTGGCTTAAGATCTTCATTGTGCCGAGCAATAAATTCTACTTTTGATAAGAATAAATATCGTTATCCAAACAGCATTCATTCCGATGGTTCTAAAAGTTCTATGTCCTGCATTCATGACTGCTTGCTTGCTGTTTTATATGAAATAGCACCTAAAGCCTTAGTTCCGCGTCTTTGCTCCTATATTGGAAATCCGCCAGCAGATATGATCGGGATGGGTTCTCCATTTGTATTTCAATATCTTTATGAAACGATGGAGAAACTCGGGATGGAAGACAAAATCATAAAATCCATAATCAGGAATTACCGACCAATGCTAAAAGCAGGCGCAACAACTGTATGGGAATGTTTCTCTGCCGAAAAACTTGATAAATGCAGTTTTCCAACCAGAAGTCATTGTCATGCGTGGTCTGCATCTGCTCTCTATTTTCTGCATCGTACAATTTTAGGTATAAAGCAAACAAAACCAGGTTGTAACGAATTTGTGATAAGTCCTTATATCAGTGGCATCAAATCAGCATGCGGCAGTATTCTTACTCCTAAGGGCTTGTTAGAGGTAAGTTGGTCACGAGATAAAGAAAATCTTAATCTGGATATAACTTTCCCGAGTGAAATAAAAATTAAAGTTTTAAGAAACGATACATTCGGCCAATTAAGATTGCAATTAAGTAAAAAACAAATATAGATTTTATTCTTCGCAACGGAGTGAAATATTCGAAATATTTACCATGCTTCTGACTGTATTATGTAACTAGAGGCTTATATGGACAAATTGTATGAATAATAAACAGCGAATACTCGGTGTTCTAAATTATCACAAAATTGATGTTTTCCCTGTTGTGCATTTTGGGTATTGGCCCGAAACTCTTCAAAAATGGTACCAGCAAGGTTATCTGACTCGCTCTGAGGTTTATGGCTGGGCCGATGGTAATAAATGCGATGTGGCGATCGCAAAAAAACTTGGGTTTGATTTTAACTGGCAAACACTTTTTATTTCAAACTGTGGATTGTTTCCTTCATTTGAGTCCGTAGTAATTGAACAATTTGAAGATGGCTCATACAAAAAACTTGGTTCAGATGGTGTCGTTGTTTTGGAAAAGCCTGGTATGGCTTCTGTACCATGTGAAATAGATCATTTGCTTAAAGACCGGAAAAGCTGGGAAAAGTATTATAAGCCAAGATTGCAGTTTTCAAATGATCGTGTTCAAATTAAAGTTATCGATTCATTAAGAGCAAGTATAAGTGATAATCCTATTGGTTTGCATCTGGGTAGTTTGATCGGTGTGGTCAGAAATTGGTTGGGTGTCGAAGCGATAAATTACCTCTCTATAGATGATGAAAAATTGTTAACAGAAATCATTGAAACATTAGCTGATGTTTCATTTAAATGTGTTCAATCTTTACTATCATTCGGTATTAATTTCGATTATGCTCATTTTTGGGAAGATATATGCTGTAAAAATGGTCCACTTATAAGTTCGAAGATAGTTGCTGAAAAGACTGGTCCTTTATACAAAAAAATCACCGACCTTGTTCGGCAACACGGAATAGAAATTATCTCATTGGATTGTGATGGCAACATTGATGCGCTGTTGCCTATATGGTTTGAAAATGGTGTTAATACAATGTTTCCAATAGAAGTGGGTACATGGAATGCGAGCATAAAACCCTGGCGGGAGATGTATGGCAAAGAACTGCGCGGTGTGGGAGGAATGAATAAGGCAGTATTTGCAAAAGATTATTCTGCGATAGATGCTGAAATAGAACGCCTGAAACCTTTGGTTGCTCTTGGCGGTTATATTCCGTGTCCAGATCATAGAATACCACCGGATTCCAAATGGGATAATGTATGTTACTATTGTGAAAAAATTCGAAACGTTTTATCGTGATATTTTGATTTTGAAATTTGAAACAATGCACGTAAGGAGCAATATGAAGAACAGCTTTGATAATTTTAAGATAGGCTGTAATTATTTGTCGTCAAATGCAGGTTGTTTTATGTGGCAGCGATGGGATGAATCTGTAGTGAGAAAAGATTTGGAGTTACTTAACGACAATAATATTAAACTTCTTCGTGTTTTTCCTATCTGGTCGGATTTTCAGCCTTTAAAGATTATTTACTCTGAATATGGAAAGTACAAGACTGTTTGTTCCGGGGCAAAAGAAGCTATCCTGTCACAAGAAAACAATAGCGGCATAGATCCGATTATGTTCGATAGATTTCAAACTTTATGCGGTATTGCAGAAGAATATGGTATGCAACTGACGGTTATGCTGCTTACTGGTTGGATCAGCGGCAGACAATTCAAACCCCCGGCATTGGAGCATTTGAATATTTACAGCGATCCTTTTGCATTAAGATGGACTACTAAGTATATCAAAACTTTCGTTAGCTGTTTCAAAGAAAAGAAAAATATAATAGCATGGGGTTTGGGTAATGAATCTAACGTGATGAATAGCTGCTTGAATTCTCATACAGCGTACGTCTGGACAGAATTAGTCAGCAACGCAATCAGGATGATAGACAGCGGCAGACCGATAATTTCAAGTATGCACGGATTAACAGTCAATGATGAACAGGGGCCATGGACAATATCAGACCAGGCACAATGCTGTGATATATTGACAGTTCATCCATATCCTTTATTTACTCCTTGCTTTGAGAGCGACCCCATAAACGGAACCAGGAACAGTTTGCATTCTGCAGCCGAATCATGTTTATATTCTGACATCGGATCGAAACCATGCTTAGTTGAAGAAATCGGTGATTTAGGAAGGAGCATTTGCTCCGAGAGTGCAGGTGGTGATTATCTCTCAAGTTCGTTATGGACTAGCTGGTCACACGGCTGTCTTGGATTTTTATGGTGGTGCGCTTTTGATTTTTCAAAAATTGAAGGCATGCCTTATGAGGAATTCAGCTTTGAAGGCCAACTCGGGTTGTTTAGAAATGGTGTTGCCAAAGCTTCTGCCGGGCGGCTTCAGGATTTTCAGAGATTAATTAATACCCTGCCGCAATATATAAAAATTCTGCCAAAACGTAAAATCGATGCAGTTTGTATTGTTCCGAACGGACAAAATGTTTGGGCGGCATCACTTTCAAGCTTTATTCTTTCCAAGCAGGCTGGATTTGATTTGCAGTTTGCAGGGCTCGAAACAGAATTACCTGATTGTGAGCTTTATCTTATGCCCAGCATGTGTGGATTAAACGCTGTTAAAAGAAATAGATGGGACAAATTGCTTGCAAGAGTTCAAAATGGAGCAACTTTATATTTGAGTTGTGTTGACGCGTTGCTGCCGGACTTTAGTGAAGTTGCCGGAATAAAAATCGAGTGTCGCAGAGCACAGCTGCATAATATAAAATGTCGTTTCAGTGGTAGCGAATTCATTCTTCCGATAGATCCAGGCCATAAAAACTTCATCTTTGATCTCGTGGCGACTCATTCAGAAATACTTGCCGAAACAGAAAAAGGAGTCCCATTGTTGACATGTTCAAAATACGGCAATGGAAAAGTTTATTTTTTGAACTATGGATTAGAGTTAAATTTAGCGAATCTGCCTGGTGCGTTTGATTCAGAAATTGACTATTCACAATTTTATAAAACAGCGGCATTGGAAGTTATTGCTAAAAGGCTCGTTCGCAGCGAAAAAAAACATGCACTTGCACTAACCGAGCACGACCTTAAAAATGGGAAGTTTGCATGTATAGGCGTAAACATCTCCGGTAAAGAACTTGAAACATCACTTCTACTGAACTCTTCCGTTCAAGTGAAAAGGATTATTTACGGCAGCGTTAAATTGCAGGATAACAGTTTTACGGTTCACTTGAAAGCGGGTGAAGGTTTTATTTTGGAGCTTCGGAAAGTATGATATTTGGAATGCACTGGATCGACTGGTCAGTTGTAATATGTATGTTAACAGGGCTGAGTACAGTTGCCTGGCTATGCAGAAGATATAATAAAGGTGTTGCGGGCTTTCTTGTAGCGGGCAGAGGTGCCGGGAGATACCTTGGGGTTAGTTCTGCGAGCATTTCAGGACTTGGCGGGGTTTCGATACTTGCAACATGGCAGGCATATTATAAAGCAGGTCCGACTATGTTATGGTGGACTCTGCCGCTTTTTACATTGCCGCTGCTTATCTTAATGACAGGTTTTGGAACATATAGACTTCGCCAGAGCAGGGTAATGACTATACCGCAGTTGCTCGAAATGAGGTATAGTAAATCTTTAAGAATATTCTGTGGGATTCTGGCATACCTAGGCGGAATGATAAATATGGGAATTTTCCCGGCAGTTGCGGCAGTTTTCTTCGTTTATTTTTGTGGATTTCCACCGGAAGTTAATTTTTGGGGTGTTCAACTGCAAACAACGACATGCATTATTTTTATCATTGTTGGTATTTCAGCTTTGATTGCAATCGTTGGGGGGCAAACTACAATAATAATTACCGATTTTCTGCAATCGGTTATAGCAAATTTTTTGCTGATAGGAATAGTGATTGTACTTTATAAAACAATAAGCTGGAATCAGGCTGTGCAAGCATTTCAGGGTACCGCTAACAGCGAAGCATTACTTAATCCATATCATTTTAAGGGAGCAAGTGAATTTAATATTGTATATTTTATGATTTGTACATTTTTTAATGTTTATATTACTTGTGTATGGGCTCCCACAGCATCTCAAGCTTCATCAGCTAAAAACGCACATGAAAGTTTAATGATGCGTATATTAAGCACATTCAGAGAGTTTGGGGTGTTTTTAGCCGTAGCTTTGATACCTCTGGCTGCTTATGTTTTGATGCATCACTCGGATTTCTCCGCATCTGCTTTAAAGGTTCAAAATATTTTAAGTACAGTCGACAGTGAACAAATTAGGAGCCAGATGGTTATACCGGCAGCTTTCCGTCTCTTGCTGCCTGTTGGCGTAATCGGTACGTTTACGGTGATTGTACTTTTTGGAACTATTGGTACTCACGACAGCTATTTGCTATCCTGGACGAGCGTTCTCATTCAGGATATTATTATTCCTATCATAGGAAAACCGCTTACCCCTAAACAACACGTTTTTATTTTGCGAGTAGGAATCGCCTTAGGAGGGATATTTATAAGTGTCTTTAGTATTTTATTCAGACAAAATGATAATATTAGTATGTTTTTGGCCATAAGCGGTGCGATTTTCTTCAGCGGCAGCGGAGTTGCAATAATTGCGGCTCAATATTGGACCAGAGCAACAAAAGAGGGCGCCTGGACAGCTGCGATTGTTGGTGCCGTACTATCAATTTTGTATATTGTTTGTAAAACCATCGATAAAGATTTTATGCTCAATGGCACACTTGCAACGTTTTTCATAACGATGCTGTGCATAGTTTTGTTTATTGTAGTTTCCTTGCTAACCAAAGACCCATCTTTTGATTTGGACACGATGTTAAACAGACGTCCGAACGAGAAATCAAAGTCTTTTATACAGACGCACTGGCAGGAATTTAAAAAGGAGTTTTCCAGAATAGATAAGATGATTTTTGCAGGTGTTCTTGTTTACGTTTTATCTGCCTTAAGCCTCGTTGGTATTATTAGTATTATGAGCGTATGGAGACCGCCATCAACCGAATTCTGGATTGATTTTTGGTTATATCTTCTCATCGTTAAATTCGTTGTGGGAGTACTTATAGTCATTTGGTTCGCCTGGGGCGGAATCAGGGATTCTTTTCGACTTATCAATCAGTTGAAAACCTGCAACATTGATGTTAGTGATGATGGAAGCGTTGAAGGGGTTAAAGCGGCGGGGAGCACAACTGAAGAAGAATTAGTTTTACAAAGAAAGGTTTAGAAATACGTTATGAATTCACGAGAAATTGTTTTGCAAACGCTTGAATTTGAAAAACCTTTGCGAGTGCCGAGGCAGATCTGGGGATTACAGTGGTCGAGCCGCTTTTTTCCTGATATTGTTGCGAAAATTAAAGCTTGTTATCCGGATGACATTCTTGTAGCTCCTAACTGTTTGAAGTCTGTTCCCCGAACCAAAGGTGAGCAATTCCTGAAAGGCACATTTACAGATGAATGGGGCTGTGAATTCTGCAGTCTTGAAGACGGTGTTATCGGTGAAGTAAAAAATCCATTAATTAAAAACTGGTCCGATTTTAATAAAATAATTCTCCCTAATGAAATGCTTGAAGTTGATATTGATAAAGTAAATGCTTTTTGCATCGCAACGGATAAGTTTGTTTACGGGCCATGTTGTGCCCGGCCGTTCGAACGCCTGCAATTTCTTCGAGGTACTGAAAATGTATTTATGGACTTTATAGACAACCCGGACGAAATTAATAATTTGCTCAGATTTATTCATGGGTTTTATCTTAAAGAAATTGAAGTATGGGTTAAAACTAGAATTGATGGAATTGCATTTATGGATGATTGGGGTTCTCAGCGAGGATTGCTTGTTTCTCCTGCTAAATGGCGAGAACTTTTTAAACCGCTCTATAAAGAATACATTGACATAGCACATAAAAATGGCAAAAAAGCATTTATGCATTCTGACGGTTACATTGTAGATATTATTCCTGACCTGATTGATATTGGCTTAGATGCGCTTAACAGCCAGATATTTTGTATGGGTCCGGAAAACCTAACGCAGTTTCGCGGCAAATTGACATTTTGGGGCGAAATTGACCGCCAGCACCTATTAGCAAATGGTTCAACTTCCGAAGTGGCAGATGCGGTTTGGAAAGTGGCCAATAGTCTTTATCAAAATGGCGGTTGTATCGCGCAATGTGAGTTTGGCCCCGGTGCAAAACCAGAAAACGTAGAAACGGTTTTTAAAACCTGGAATTCTGTAGTAATCGAAGGTAATAACTAATGACTGAAAGAGAACGGTTTATAAAAGCTCTTGAAAGAAAACCTTTGACGGGTCGCGTACCCCATTTCGAGCTGATATTTTTTCCAACGATGCAAGTCTTTGGCAAGGTACATCCTTTACATCGAAGATATGAGCAATGGGACCAGATGCAGGAAAATGAACGTAAATTGCATCGCGAAGAAATTGCGGATATTTATCTTGCCATCGCAAAGACATTTTCGCACAGCGCCATCTTTCTTATGACGAATTTTCTTACTAACAACGCTAATAATATAGAAGAAGAATTTAATCTGATAGATACTATTCGAAAAAAAATGGGTGATCAGTATTTTCTTATGATGCATGGTGATGCCACATTTCCAATTCCGTCCGGTTCGGATATGTTAAAATTTACGTATCGTCTCCATGACGAACCCGAAGCGGTGAAAAACGAGGCTTATGAAAATGTTATGCGCAAACTGGACAGGGCATACCAATTACACAATTATGGTGGGCTCGATGGATTTGCTTTGTGTACTGATTATTGTCTCAATACCGGGCCGTATTTAAGCCCCACATTATTCGCTGAGTTTATAACACCATATCTGCAAAAATTGATTACCGGTTATCGTCAATTAGGATTCTATACCATAAAACACACTGATGGTAATATTATGCCGATTTTAGATCAATTGATGGAAGTTCGACCTGATGCGATCCATTCTCTTGATCCACAAGCAGGAGTCGATATCGCTGAAATGAAACGATTAGTTGGTAATAAAATGTGCCTGATTGGAAATGTTAATTGTGGTTTACTACAAACAGGTACAGATGATGAGGTTGTTAAATCGATACGATATGCTTTACAAAATGGAATGCCTAATGGTGGATATATTTTTTCAACCAGTAATTGTATTTATCCAGGAATGAGCTTATCACGATATGAATTAATGCTGAATATTTGGAATCAAGAAGGAATTTATTTGTAGGATTGACACTGCCAAATATTTTTGACAGGAGATGCCTACAGTAACTGCAAGGTTTACTGCAATCGCAGATTGGCCTGTATGTAAGCCTTTGTATTTCAAATGGTTATATCTCATCTCATGCAGCCTTCCAAGCTGGTAATGTGAGTTCGATTCTCATCGCCCGCTTTTTGTCTATATATGACAAGAGGTGCCAGTAGTTGTCTATGTGTCGCATTTCACAAGACTTACATTTTTTGCCGATTCTTCTTTTTGCATTTTTAGGTTCTCCAATCTGGGTTAATAAAACTTTTAATTCGTCCATATCGGAGAACCTCTTTCTTAACTTTTCAAAAAAGCGAAAAATATTATACGTTATCGGTTTTTGCTACGCCTCAATGATCTGCATGGACTGCGTACAAGGCATAACAACAAATGTGTTTATCGCATTATGGCTGCCAACACATGCCTTAACAAGTAAGTCCCATATAGGTGCGTGGCGACGCTTTTGTAAATGATCGCCCTTAATAAACTGTCAGACAATGATGCCCGCTGCGATTATTACTGTAAGCAGGCAAGATGACGAACAACGACTATCATAAGAAATGACAAGACCCGCTTTCGGACGAGCCGCTGTAGGTGAAGTATGGATGCCCTCAGACAAAAAATTTATTTGGGTTTGCGGAAAATATTTCTTGACTCTTCGCTCTTTATAGGTGGACAAGATTGGTCGGATATTCCCCCCCCAGCAAAAAATTTAATCTCAAGATAATAACAATGCTAAGAACTCGCTCCATCAAATCTCTGCCCATTGCCAGCGCTGCTTCAATTAAAGTTCTTCGTTCGTCATCTGTAAAACTTAATAATTTTTCAATTTTAGACTTTCATTCTCTTGCCGAGGATATTCATTCTGAAGAGTCAGTCCCCGGCATAAAAGCCGAATCGATTATTGCAATGATTGGTATATTTAGCCATTATTAACACTGGTTCGATTCGTTGTATTTCTCATTGGTGGAATTTATCATAACTGCATAATTTTCCAAGAGTTAAACAATAAGACAGCATATTTTAATGAGCCTAATATATTGTACTATACAAGACGGGTAAGGCCTGCTTAATCCGGGTCTGGAGCCTTAGAGGTTGTATTTCTTACAATCAAACGCTCTGACAATTTGATAGTTTCAGGAATAATGCGTTCAGAATTTTTTAATTGCTTAATCAACAATTCTGCCGCGGCTTGTCCCATCTCCGCAGACATCAAATCTATAAAACTCATACTCGGGCTCATAATATCGCAGGCGTGCTGGTCGCAAAAACAAATTATGCTTAATTGCTGCGGAACAGAAATCCCCAGAGATTGAGCAGCCTGCAGAAGATTCAAAGCCTCCATGTGGCCATAAACTATAATCGCAGTAGCCTTGTCATGCAGAACAGTTTTCTTTATATATTTAATGGCAGAATCGTGCAAGTTTTGATAAGTTTGTTTTGTCGAAGGCAGCTTCTCGTCACCAATCATGGGCGTTAAGCCGTAAGCTTTCATTCGTTCTAAATAAGTCAGTTGTCTGTCGTACACACTGCTATGCCCCTTTAGAAACGACGGAACCGAAACATCGTTGCTATCAGCCCACCAATATTCAACAGCAACGCATTGCGGGCCGGCATAAGCTATTCTTTTATGTCCAAGCTCAACAAAATATTTAACGGCCAATTCCATCCCATGTACATCGTCGGGAACAACTTTTGATCCCATTTCCCCTGCAGGGCCGTTAATTACAACATACGGAATATTAGACCGTTCCAACTCTTCAACTGTTGCAGGGTTGCAGCGAGCCAGAATTATAGCAGCACTAATACGCCAGAGAGGCAGTTCGCTCTTATTGGCGTGGTGAAGAGACATATCGACAGTGATGTCATAATCCTCAAAATCGGAGTCAATCATAGAGACAATTTTGTTGACGGCGGTTTGATAAATATCGCCAAAATCGCGCAAAGCGTGACTGCCGCCTAAAATATGAATCATTTGCTTGTTCTGCTTGGACAAACTTTGCGCAAGCAAATTCGGGCGATAACCCATTTTTCGTGAAATATCTACGATACGTTTGCGAACTTCATCGGTTACGTTGACGAGTTTATTATTCAATACACGGCTGGCCGTTGATTTGCTTACACCGGCAGCCTTAGCCACATCATATAAATTGACTACTTCACGACGCATCTTGTCTCGAATAATAACATCAGTATTCATAGTATATTTATTCTTTTAAAAAAATTCTACATTTTTTCAGCGAATATTCAGCATGACAAGCTCGGTAATCCCATAACCGATTTTAAATCAGACACTTACAATTTTGGACTTAGACTTGCTAATTTCTATAGAGTATCGTTTCCCTTTAATTTGAGTATTAAACTTCATGCTTTTCCATTTTTTAGGCAATTTTGGATTAACCAGCGGTTTGTCATTTTTGAAGCTGAGACCAGCAAAACCAAATATCGCTGCCAGCCATGTACCGCCGTTAGCAGCAGGGTGCGTTCCGCCGATATACAATGTTCCGACATATTGTTTATACTTGCCCTCAAGGTCGATTGTTGCTGTTTTCATGAAATATTTGTACGCCCAATCGGTTTTTCTTAAATGAGCGGCAAGAATAGAATACATACTTGTACTCAAACTTGACCCATGTTCCGTTCTGGGTTCATAGTATTCCCAGTTGGCTTTTTTTACCTGATTTGAATACTCATCTTTAAATTGATTTAACAGCAAAATCACATCAGCTTGTTTTATTATCTGAGTTGTTGTTGCCAGGCCGCTGGGCCCGCCAAGATATTCATTGGGTTTTATAATCCGTGATTTTAATTTTTTCAAATCGATGTCTTCCAGTTTGAGGTAGTTATCAAACTGCTCTATAATATCTGTTTTCTTTAACGGTTCAGAAATATATAAGTTTTTCTGCAAGTCTTTTATTTTCGCGATATCATCTCGAAAATTTATTTTACTTATCAGATTTTTATAGACTTTGTTGTATTTATTTTTTAACAATTCGAGGGTTTCAAACGCCACATCTGCTGTGTATTTTATCATTCGATTTGTGTACGGATTATTATTTACCCGCTCATGGTATTCGTCCGGGGTTGTTACATCGAGGATTTCATAACGATTTTTATCCTTCTTAAAATAAGCGAAAGAATAATAAAAGCGAGCGCACTCAAGTATTACCTCAGCCCCGCCTTCAAGCAATATCTTTTCGTCGCCTGTTGCCTTATAATACTCCCAAATACCATAAACCACATCAGCGCTGATATGTATCTGTTTGTCCCTATAAAAAGTTCTTAATGGCCTGCCGGTAAAAACATCTATCACATTAAAATGCGTACAGGCTTCTTTTCCATTATCCTGACTTTCCCATGCGTAAAAAGCGCCATCATATCCATACTCTTTAGCTTTTTGTCTGGCGCCGGGCAACGAATGAATTCTATATTTTACCAGATTTCGTGCAATCTGCGGGAAATTATAAATGAAGAATGGAAGCATAAACAATTCCGTGTCCCAGAAGATGGCGCCTTTGTACACCTGCGAAGAAAGTCCTCTTGCAGGTATTGAGATTTTATCTGAATGAACAGGAGCAATAGCAAGTAGATGATATATGCTGTATCTTATGGCAAATTGTGCTTTCTTGTCTCCATCTATTATTATATCTGCATTTTCCCATCTCTTGTGCCAAAGATTGCTGTGGTTTTCTAATAATTTTTCATAGCCCTGCTCTAAAGAATTTTGTATCGATGCAAAACCGGCTTCAACCGGGTCACCAACATTATCGTTAGTTGTAAAAACAGAGACATATTTCGAAAAAGTATATTCTTTTCCCGCCTCGGCTTCGAATTCGATTAATCGTGTTATTATTTTTTTTCTTTTATTAATTTTATGTTTACCAAATTTTATCTTAATTCCTTCAACTACTGCGATTGTATGCTTCTGTTCATTTGTAACAGCTTTTAAGACCAAACAATTATCGTTAAACCGTGTAGAAAAATTTTTTAAATGAGGTCCGTTAATATCCCAGACATCACCGTCAATTCCTGTTTCAATTGTAATTTCGCAATTTTTTAATGAACTGACAGAATATCTCATACACATCAGGTGTAAATCGTGCAGTGACACAAACCGTTCAGATGTTATGATTATTTCGTTATGGTCAATTTTTAAAACAGTTCTCCTTTTATGGACAGCACTTTTAAAATCAAGTATTTGCGTGTGTTCTTTTATATTACTGTCGAGTACGGTAACGGGCTTTCCATTGCAATAAACCTTTACAAAAAGGCCATTTGGCGCATTTACCGGTTCTCGCCATTTGCCTTTTAACTGGTCGTATATTCCTGTTAACGTGCAGGCAGTATGCTGAATTTTCGTGTACTCTTCGAGTGTACCGCGATAACCCATATAACCATTAGCGAGCAAAAAATTATTGCCGTTCAGTCCTATCCTCGCCCTGTTATATCCCTTATTTCCTAAAACCCATTGCTTCATAGATACTTTCTTGTCATTTTGCGATTAGTTATTTTAATAATTTTACCTTAATTCCCTGTTCATCGATTTTGTACTCCTTATCATAAATCCTTATAACCTGCTTGTTTCCCTTCAATATTTTAAATTCGGCAGATTCGCCGCCTATTTCCACATTTAAAATCGAATCATTATAAATCAATCTAAAGTTAAATCCATTCCATTGCTGCGGAAGCGAAGGATTAAAGGCAAGAATTTCACCATCAGACCGCATACCGCCAAAACCATATACTATATTCATCCAGGCTGCGGCTATCGAAGTGAGATGAAGTCCCTCCGCGGTGTTTCGATTATAATTATCAAGGTCGAGCCGAGTTGAAAAATTAAAGAAATCATAAGCCTCTCTTTTTTTGCCAAGTTCCATAGCTAATATGGAATGAATTGAGGGCGAAAGAGAAGACTCGTGTATACATCTTGGTTCATAATAATTATAGTTGGCTTTTTTAACTTCAGGAGAAAAATCCTGGTTATATAAGAACATAAACATCAGAACATCAGGCTGCTTTATCATATCATTACGGTAAATTCTGTCATATGACCAACTGTGGTAAAGCGGAAATTCCTTAACAGGAATAGAATCAATGTCGATATGAGGCAGATTAAAGAACCCATCATGCTGTTCGTATATTTTTGTCTCATTGTCAAATGGTATATACATATTTTGCGCCATTTGTTTCCAATTTTCCAACTCTTGAGGATTCAGTTTCAGTTTTTCACTTATAGCGGATAATTCAGCGGGCGCATTTGTTTTCATATCATTAATAACTTTCAGAGTATATTCAAAAGTTTTTTTGCCCATAAAATTCGTATAACAATTATTATTGACCATCATTTGAAATTCATCAGGTCCCATCACTGCAAAAAATCCGAACATACCTGTTTTTTGACCCCATTGTCCTCGGGTGGCAAGCATACGGCTGACCTGAATCAATATTTCGATTCCTTTGTTATAAATAAAAGCTTTATCCTTCAAAAGCTTATCATAATGCCAGATCCCGTACGCTACGCCGGTGCCGGCCTGAAGCTGGAGACTTGCATGCTGCCACAAAGCACATGTTTCACTGCCGTCGAGAGTCGCTATCGGATAAAATGCTCCCTGACAATCTAATTCCTTTGCGCGCTCGACTGCTTTTGGAAGAGTATTATACCTATATTCAAGCAGATTGCGCGCGGCGATTGGGTTGTTAAAAATATAAAACGGCAGACAATACGTTTCTGTATCCCAAAACGCGTTGCCGTTATATGCTTCGCCAGTCAGACCTTTTGCACCGATATTTAAACTTGGGTCTTGGCCGTGATAGGTTTGATGCAATTGAAAAATGCAATACCTGATACCCTGCTGATTCTCGGGATCACCTTCTATTGCAACATCAGAATTTGCCCATGTATCAGCCCAATATTCCACCTGCCTGTCATAGGCGGCATTGTAAGATATTACTTCTTCAGCTATTTTCATTCCTTTTGACCATATTTGGTCAACACCTATATTCGGATTCTTTTCTGCATAATTAGTTACAATCTTGTCAAAGCCGGATTTATGGCCATGTTTCAAATCCATAACAAAATCCAAACCGATAAAATTACTATCCTCCACTAATTGCATTTTCCGGGATGGAGCAACATCAATCCGAAAAGCTGAAAATAACTTATGTCCACTGGTTACGGTTTTCCCAATAATGGCCGTAATATCGCCTTGTCTGCCTTTTTTGGGGCATTGCCATAAATTTTTTCCGCACATTTCATGTATTATCGAAAAATCCAAAGCAGTTCTGATATTCGCTTTTCCGGAAAAATTCAGAGGTTCAAGACTGATACGCTGGCAGCCGAGCGTGTGATTTGTCATGCTAAGGAAACGTTCAAAAGATATTCGGACCGATTTTCCGGAAGACGTATTCCAGATGAATCGACGGGTCAGAATGCCTTTCTTCATATCCAGGTATCGTATGAAATCTTCTACATGGGATTTTGCGATATCGAGAGTTTCGCCGTCGATACTAATCCTGGTATATAACCAATCGACTGCGTTAACCATAAATGTTGTGCGGGATACCATTCCCTTATAATGGCCGGACGGGATAGCTTTTCCTTCTTCGAATACGCCATTGAAATAGCTGCCAATGAGTTTATCGCCGCTATATCCCTCGTCAAAATAGCCGCGCACTCCCATATATTCATTACCGAGTGAGAAAATCGATTCAGAAACTCTCCCATGCTCAGGTTCGAATCCCTGTTCAATAATTTTCCACGGATCAATTTTTAAATATTTATCCGCTACTTTTCCCATACTCGAAAATTCCTTTCGTGGTTCTATATAACTTACCAGCCTTCATTGCCTTGCTTTTTAGTAATAATAAATGTTTTAGAGTCCGCGGCTAAACCGCCTGATACAGCATTTTGTATTTTTACATTCTCAAACGATGCCGAACCGACAGATTTGCCTGTTGTTCTGATGCCCCATTTGCCGGCTCCGTTTATGAGGATGTTTTCAAATTGGGCATTGCGAACTCGATTTTTTCCCTCAAACGCGATCGCATCGTAAGTCGCATCATATATTTCTATATCTTTAAATGTAAGGTCTGCCTCAATGCCGGCGGAACCTGATGTGCAAATAAATATTGCGCCTTTCATTGAATGTTTATATTTATCGGCATAAGAGCCGCATCGTATCAATGTATTATTTCGGACTGCTATAAAACCGCTGAAAGGAACAGGATTATAATTGGTATTTATATTAATGCCTGCACCGTTTAAAACCGTATCATAAATTACATTTTCTTCTATGGTGTGATTTTTGCCGCCATATATAGCAATGCCGTTGGCAAGCCAGGGACACTGAATTGTATTGTATCGCGCTATATTGTTTTCACTTGGCAAAGTGTTTTCATTGTATGTCGCGGCCCACATTGCGATTGCATCGTCGCCTGTGCCTCTGAAATGGCAATTTTCGACGATAGAATTTTTCGTACCGAGGCACAAATTAATTCCATCGGCCATCAGGTTCCTGAATCTGCAATTTCGAATAATCAATCCATCAGTATTTTTTTCGCTCCATACGCCGACTTTAAGATGATTGAACCATATATTTTCAATCACAGAACCTTTTCCCGCACCTCCTCTGAAACCATCTTCTGAAATGGTATCAACCCTGAATTTTGTATTTCCAAAAATCGCAAAATCTCTCATTTCAAAAGTATTGCCATTTCCCCAGAATGCGTTGCCGTCAACCTCCAATACTGTATGCCACATCCCCGCGCCTTGTATTACATCATTGCCTATATGCCTGTCTCGCGAAGCAAAATTGAAAACTCCTTGTGGTATCCATACACCTTTTTTCTGTTCAACCGCTGCTTTCATACATGCATCAAAAGCATCGCTATCGTCTTTGCCGTCACTGGCAACAGCTCCAAACTCGGTTATAGAAAGAAAATTATCCGGCTTTGTCAGTGGAGGCTCAACAACCTCTGTGTCAATCAAATCGATAATACAAAATTCTATTTTTTCTTTTGAATCTCTCTGCAATTTTAATTTCGAACCCGCTGGTATTTCATTAATAAGTAAATTTACCTCATCAAAAAAATATCTTGGCTCTTTTAATTTGGGATCATTCGACCATGGATATTTACCGTATACCCACGCATATTCAGATGTAAGAATTATATCACGCTTGTAAACGCCATCAACATACAAGGCGAGAGGATACGTTATCCCCTTTCCGTCATTTGAATCCGGAATACAATATCTTATCACAATCGAATTAGTTCTTTCTTTCAGTGTAAATTCGACATAATCGCCTGGCGTTCCAAGATTGACGGCAGTTTTGCCGGACGCTTCATTCGAAATTTCCCCGAACTTGCGAGTCGGCCCAAGAATAACTCCTTTTATATCAGCGTTTTCAGCTTCATATTGAATAAACGGCAGCTTTGCCCCTCTGTTTTTAATTTCAGGTATTTTTATTTTATTCGGATTTGCGGCCCAGATACTCGGATCGTTAAATTTGCTCATATTTTTTCCAATCACCTCCAATTTAACGTTATCAATCCAAATTGATGAAGCAGACATATTGCCGAGCTGAAACTCAAGCCTTGCATTTATATCCGTGGTTTCTTCCATTCCAAATTCAAAGTTATGATTTTCCATCTGCGACGAAAGATAAACGATAGTTCCTCCTGCGCTTTCACCATTCGTATAATCCTTCCAGCCTCTGTTTTCTACACCTCCAACTTTTACATCAATTGCGCAAAGTTCAGATGCTTTGGCATCGAAACTGACTTTATACTTTAATCCATTGGTTATTTGAATCGGCGATTGTATTAATTGTATTGCGTATGTTTCTTTTCCGGGATTGTTAATGTCAATCCTCAATACACCTTGCCGCACATTTGCGACGGCCGAACCGCCTGTATTGGCAACGTTGGATGCAAATGACCAATCATCCATATTTTGAGCAAAGTTTCCGTTTTTAATTAGTGAATCTGCTTCCAATGCTTTGGCCTGACAACCAAATGTTACACATATTAATAAAATTGTTAAGATGTATTTCATATTTCTAATTACCTATAAAATCCCGGAGCTTAACATTTTCAAAGCTTGGAAATACAATATGAGCTTTACCCACTCTTTCGGCAGGTCCTAACCCAACCACCCAAAATCCGCCATTCAAGGCTGCTTCAACACCTGATTCTGCATCTTCAACAACAATCGTATTTTCCGGAGATACAGCGAGATTTGCCGCACAGTGAAGAAACAAATCGGGGGCGGGTTTATGATTATCAACACTGAAACCGTCGGAGATTGAATCTACAAAACTTTCAAGTCCAAGCTTATCAATTACCGTTTTAGCATTTTTGCTTGATGAGCCAATTCCTATTTTGATACCCGCTTTTCGGGTTTCACATAATAGTTCCAAAACGCCGGGCAAAATATCATCCGGATTCATTTGTGTTAAAAAATCATTATAGTAATTATTTTTGATATCCATTAATCTTTTAATTTCTTTTTCGCTAACAACTTTTCCGGCAAGCATTATTTCAAGAGACTCTTTTCGCGGGATGCCTCTTAATTTTTCATTTATATTTCTGTCAAAATGTATTCCAAGCTCATCGGCAAGCATTTTCCATGCTTTGTAATGGTATTCAGAGGTGTTGGTGAGCACCCCATCCAAATCAAAGATAATACCTTTAATATTCTTAAATTTCATATTTCTATCTACAGTTGTCAAATTGTCAGACCTCCTTTTATTTTAGTTGATAAAAAGAAGGCAGCGATAGTCGGAGGAAGCATGGCAATGAATGAACCGGCAAGATACAGATTTATTGGAAAACTTCTCGTGAGCGTAAATAAACGAACCGAAACGGTTTGAAGCTCGGAATTACGCAAAATCAAATAAGGCCAGAGGAAATCTCCCCATAATGCGATAAACGCAAGCAATCCGAGCACAAGAATTAAAGAACTGGTAAGCGGCAGAGCAACCATAAAAAACATACGCACATCGGATGCTCCGTCAACTTGCGCTATTTCAAAAAATGGTTTTGGAATCTGCTCAAAAGCATTTGTTAAAACCAGAATCATAAAAGAGCTGCACGCGTAAGGAATCCAAAGTCCCCAGAAGCTGTTGACAAGGCTTACGTGAATCAATGGAAGATTTGTCATAATGATATATCTCGGAACGAGATATGCAATTCCCGGAACTGCCATTGTTATCAATATTAATGCCCGAATAACATTCCTGCCTATCGGCCTGAGCCGTGCAAGACTATAAGCTGCCATTGTTGAAACAATTATTTGCGCCAATACTCCGCCGCCTGCCGCAATGGCTGTATTAACGAACATCCTGACCATTTTGAAACGCTGCCACGCATCAGCATAGTTTTTCCAGTTCCATTTCTCAGGCAGTAAATGAAACCCCGGCTTATAAACTTCAAGGCTCGTTTTAAACCCCGCGGTAAACGAAAATAAAAACGGAAAGAGAACAAAAACAGCAGCTACGGTCAAAATAAGAAAATATATAACAGCTATCAAGCGCCCTTTAGGAGAACGCCATTCAGTATTTGACATAACACCGCGATTACTAATAGCCATTTTAAACCTCACCCGGACGTTTCTTTTGCAGAAATATATAGAGAATAGAGAAAATCGAAAGCACTACCAGCATTGAAACGCTCCACGCAGATGCTAATCCGAAATTATTCTGATTGAAGGCTGTATCATAAATTTCCAAGACAGGGGACCTTGTACTATTGGCGGGGCCCCCGGCGGTTAAAATAAATGGTTCAGTAAATACCTGCGCCACAAAAATGATTTGCAGCACCAGCATAATCTTTATCCTTGCACTGATATGCGGAAGAGTAATGAACCAGATACGCTTAAGAACTGAAAAACCGTCAAGCTCAGCAGCCTCATATAGTTCTAAAGGAATTTCTCTTAGACCGGAGAGATATATAAGTACCGTACCTCCTGCGCCCAGCCAGGTCATAATCACAACAATCGCCGGTTTGGCTAATGCAGGGTTTTGCAGCCAAAGCTGTGGAGGAATACCGACAAGCTGAAGCAGACCATTTAAAATTCCGCCTTCGGGTGCGTAGATTTGCCGCCAAACTATAAGACCGACGACAACGGGTATTAATACAGGCAAATAAACCAGCGTCTGAAAAAAAGCTGAAAGCCGTCTCATTTCGTTTATCATAAGCGCCAAAACAATTGGAACCATTGAACCGATTGCGATGCTAAGTAAAACATAAGTTAGAGTGTTTCGCCAAACAATGTAAAAAATTGGATTGCCAAACATTCGCCTGTAATTATCGAAACCAACCCAACCTTTAAATCCGCTGAGATTAACTTCCTGAAAACTATACATAATTGTTTGGAATATCGGATACCAGCATATTAAGCCAAAGAGAATCAAAGCAGGAAAAAGGAAAAGATAAGCCAATCGCTGCGATTTCCAATTAATTCGCTGCCGCGGTTTTGTCTCAATCTTCGTGAAAGCAGTTATAGTTTTCGTCAATTCCATATTTTTTCTTATTTCATCAAATCGAGAACATTCGATTGATACGTCTCGGCTGCTTTTTCCAGAATGGCAGCAGGGTCTGCATTTTTATCAGCAACAATCCTGCCGACAACCTGTCCCATTGCAAGATAATATTCCTGGCCGGCAATTACCGGTTCCGACATCATTATTACTTTACCTGAAATAATTCCATCCATATATAATTTATAATTATCGACAGGTAAATTTGCATATTGCCTCTCAAGAGCAGAACCAGCTTCCTGGAAAATACCTGTATAAAGCGGGTATAACGGCGCACCAACCACAGTAGTGGGATCCTGTTTGCCAATTTGAAAATGAATCACAGTTTCATTTGGGTCAAAATAAGTCCAAAGCCTGTAATATGCCGCAGCTTCGATCTGGTCGGCAGTCGCATTGGAGTTAATCATAGCAATATCGCCGCCGCCTAACGTTCGGCTTATTCCATCCGATCCAACAGGCAAAGGCGCAAAACCAATATTGCTCATATCAAGGTCGGGGAAATTTTGGCGGATAGTGATAAATTGGTCACCTGCCATTATTGCAATTGCCACGCGTCCGGTTGCAAATGCCTGACCGTTGGTTTCCCATCCAAGATTCTCTCGAGGCAGCACATCATGTGTCCAGCGTAAATCCTTAACGAAGTTTAATGCGGTAAGCATCGGGGGGGTATTGAAGCAAGCCTTATATTTCCCATTCGGCTGCCGCTCTATAATATCTGTATCCTTGAAACCAAAGTCATAGGCTATGACTGTCATGTGCCAGCCGCCTGCGTTTGCGCCGTCTGTAATGAATGAAAAACCGGCAATTCCATAATCGCGATTGGTAGTTTTTTTTGCAATCGTTATAAGTTCTTCCCATGTCGTCGGCGGCGCATCGAAGCCTGCTTCTTTAAGCAGTTTTATATTATAAGCTAAACCTATGGTGTAAACTTTCATCGGAATGCCATAAACTTTTCCATTTTTCGATACCATAGATAAAAGCCGTGAGTTGTAAACTTTATCGAGTTTTTGAGCTTCGAAAACACTCGACAAATCTGCACAAATACCCTGTTCTATCATTTTGCCAGGGTCAGTCAAATAGACCTGGAAAAGCGTCGGAACCTGATTGCCGGTAACTAATGCAGCAAATGAATCGGGTGCATACGCATAATCTGAACCTTGAATTTTAACATTCGGATATAATTTTTGGAAACGTTCGGTTTGTGCATTCCATGCATCTAACAGCGCGGGCTGCGAATCAGGCGGAATACCGACTACCGTTATTCCAACCGGACGGCCGCCGGCAATTTTCTCAGGCATATTCAGAACCTTCGGCAATGTTTTGCTTTCGGCAATCATTTCGTCTGTTAAGACAAATGGTGTTGATGTTTTTTCAACCTGCTTCGTATTTCGCGAAATCGCAAATATTACAGCAGCAATCAAAAGAAAACCCATTACATATAAAAAGACATTTTTCATTTTTCTATCCTTGCTTGTAATCTATACTATGGCCAAAGAAGTTTTGGGATCGAAGATATGAGTCTTTTCCATATCTATCGCAATTTCTATATTCTGCTCGACTTCTGTCTGCGTCCTCGAATCCATTCTGCCGACAAAAGAATTTTTTCCGCAAGTCAGATATATAAAAATCTCGGACCCTAAAGGTTCAATTACATCAATTTTGGCTTTAATTGTATTGGAAGGTGCTGTGTCGAAAAAGAATCTCTTATCGTGGATATCTTCAGGTCTGACTCCGAAAACAACTTCCTTTCCAACATAATCGGTTAATTGGGACGCAAAAATATCCGGCACTTTTAATTTTATGCGTTCGGCGTTGACATAATACGAACCGTTTTCTTTTGTAAGTACAGAATCTATGAAATTCGCAGCCGGAGAACCAATGAAGCCTGCCACGAATTTATTGGTCGGTTTTTTATAAACTTGCAAAGGCGGCCCAGACTGCTGCAAACGTCCTCCATCCATAATAAATATCCTGTTTGCCATTGTCATTGCTTCGACCTGGTCGTGTGTTACATAAATTATGGTAGCTTCAAGCCTGCGATGCAGTTTGCTGATTTCCGTTCTCATCGTTACTCTTAATTTGGCATCTAAATTTGAAAGCGGTTCATCGAATAAAAATACTTTCGGCTTTTTTACAATCGCTCTTCCTACAGCAACCCGCTGTCTTTGTCCGCCCGAAAGCTCTCTCGGTTTTCTCTTCAATAGACTTTCGATTCCAAGGATTGCCGCTGTTTCACGTACTCTCTGGTCAATTTCTTTTTTTGAGAAATTCCTCAGCCGCAAACCGACAGCCATATTGTTATAAACATCCATGTGGGGATAAAGAGCATAGTTCTGAAAGACCATAGCAATATCTCTGTCTTTAGGCTGAACGTTATTTACTAACTTGTCGCCTATGAATATCTGACCTGAACTTGCTTCTTCCAGGCCTGCTATTATTCGCAAAGTGGTCGTCTTTCCACACCCGGACGGACCAACTAAAACAGCAAACTCCTTATCCTTAATTTCGATATTTAAATCATCAACGGCAGTGAATTCGTTGAATCTTTTTGTGAGATTTTTTATGATTACATTCGCCATTATATTTTTCTTTTAAAAGATTAAATCATCCTTACTTAGTCACTATCTAATGTCAATATAAAAAAAACAAGCCCTTTTTGCGGGCTCATTATTCTCGTAAATCGCATAGACTAATTCATCCGCGTTGCATGCAGCTATTAACATCATTGTTTATCAAACTTATAAAACAGGGGCCCACACTATAGACGAGTATAGGCCCCGTAATAACTCAAAAATTCCAGTCCTAAAGTTTACTGAATCGGCCAAAGTGCCTCATCAAGCCAATCACTCGCGAATAGAGCAAAGTCCTTAAAGTTAATATTATTATCATCATTCAGATCAATCTCTGAGTTAACGGGCAGAGGTGATAACCAATTATCTGCAAGAATCTCAAGGTCGTCATAATCAACAAAGCAATCGCCGGTAAAATCAGGTGTTAGACCTGGCATACATCTGGCCGGATATAATCTGATATCATCGAAGTACATCGTGCCTTTAGTGCCGGACTTTGGCCCTACACCAAGAGTTATCTTCTTTATTTTATCCAGGTTCAAATTGGGATTAACGGCTTTAAAGTCATTCAAGTCGATATCCCATGCTTGCCACTCGGTTTGTAAGGCCTCATTGGAATCGGCTTGTATAATTGTTGCTTTATCACCGCCTGCTGTGCTGTCATCCTGCAAAGTTATATACAACGGTGCAGCAATATTACTCTTTATGCCGACATCCTGGTTGCTCCATGACGGAGGTACAGAACCGGCTATTATAGAAACATTTGAGAATTGGGTTGTGCATGCTGCCGTAGAATTATGAGCCGTTGCTGCTAAACCTACATAGAAAGGCAAAGTTATCAAAGGCGTACCTGCGGATATATAATTCCAACTGGTACCGTCAACCGAATAATAAGCATCAACATAACCACCGCTTCCATTAATTTCAAGCTTTAGCCAATATGGGGTGTTAACATCCTTCAGACCTATATATTCTTCGCCTCTTGAGTAATAGTCATAACTTGTACTGACATCGGAATCAATTTCGCGATACTGCCAGGCGGCGCCCATTTCAGGAGTAATACACAAAAAGCCGTTCCTGGAGCCTGCGTCCAGCGACTGGCGAACCATTAAACCTGCCTTGGCCCATGGACTTGTATTATCGCTGATGCTGTCTACTTTCGCTATAATTGTTACATATCCAGAGCCGTCGCCTGTTTCTATTCGTTTGTAGGCAAAATGACATTCATCATGGTATCCCGTTCCGCGTAAATTTGCCACATCCCAAACATCTTCACCGGAGGCGGTCATTGTATACGGCCCAGAACCGGTAAAGCTGCCCACAGATACCGGCCAGCCTCTGTACCACAATTCTAAAGACTTTGAATTAAAAGCAGTCCAGTCCTGATAGGTTGTAAATGTACGTGCAGCATTTGAATCGTATGGAGACACAATGTTATTATAGTCAAACGGCATCGATTGCAGGCCGCTGTGAACAATGGTTGTCTCGCAATAGTTGGAGTTCAGATAACCTACCGTTCCGCCGCCGCCCTTTACCCAGATAGTGCTTATTCTGTTGGCGGGTGGATTGGTATAGCTTTCAAAATCATCGACAAATTCAAAAGTTGCTACAGTAAAACTCCGAATCTCGCCTTTCCAGGGACCACCGGGAGCGCCCAGTTCATCAATACGCCAATAATACGTTCTGCCTTTTTCAAGTGTACCAGGAGCATAAGTCAATGTGGTTTGATTACCTTTATATATACCGACTGTTGACGTAGCAGCATTAGCCACTTCGGTTTCATTCGTTCCGAAATATACATTGTGCGATGTCGCACCGGTTCCGGCCGTCCATTTAAGAGTCGGCGTCTTGGCTATATCTGCCGAAAACGTCCCCGGCATTGGATTGCTCGCAAGCCGAATATTGGCTAATCGTACATTATCAATGTAAACATGTCCGTTGCCTTGGCCGCCGGTCTGGAGAGCGATAAGTATCGTCATTTTATTTGCATTTGCCCAATCAGAATAAATAAGAGCACCGTCTGCAACCTGTGTAGGTCCCGTAAAATCTACCGAACAAGTTGCATACAGATTACCCGTTCCATTCCAGGTATAATTATCTGTTAACGCAGCGCCGGTATTTCTGTCTATTGCCTTAACATCGTAAGGTCTCCAGGTATGATCTGGGTCCGCATCAGTCTGCACACATAGAGGTCCGAGTGTTACCGATGTGCCGCTCCATTCTGAACCATGTAATGTAACATCGAATTTAATTTTCATATTAGATAGAGGCAACACTCCATTGCGCTGAATAATCCAATATGCCGGGTCATCAGGAGTATATTGTGCTATCTGTATTCCAAGACTGGCGGCTCCCAATGTAACTCCTTTTTCTGCAGAATAACTAAATGTGCTGTCTCCCTGCCAAGTTGGTTCCCAACCATTCATACCATTTTCAAAATCTCCTATAACAAGACCTCTGCCGGTAAATGCGGTCATAAAATCCCAAACTTCACCTTTTTGAACAGCTCCAGGAGAATCCACTTTATCAACTCGCCAATAGTAGGTTTTGTAGAGCGTCAGAGTACCGGGGTTATATGTATTGGCATCTGCATTCTGATTTTCACTTACCAGTACACCTAATGGAATAGCTCTGTTGGCATCGTTAACATCGCTGAAACTTGTGCCTAAATATATATCGTGCGCAACGGCACCGGCTCCTTTTGTCCATTTTAGAATGCTATCTGCTGTTACATCGACTTTATGGTTAGCCGGGGAGGGATCATAAGCCATTCCATCGCCCAGCAGTTTTACATTATCAACATAATAAATTCCGCCGCCGGTATAACCGCCCCAATTTGGACAAAGTATAATGCCCAAATATCCGAGATTGTCAAAATCGATTTGATTTAAAATAGTAGAATAATCATAATTATAAGTTATCGGGTCTGTTCCATTCCACGAACCCCAATTTGCAATCTGCACAAGATTCCAGCCTTTAGACCATGCAGGCCCGTTAGTGTCTTCAGGTGCTCTTCCAGCTTCAATAACCATATGGAATTCACTCCAGCCGAGAGTATAACCTGTCCAGTTTCGCAAAAGGTCCAATGAAATTATATGATTTCTTCTGAAAGCAGTAAGGTCATTACCATCAGCTACCACACTATACTCTGCTCCTCTGTCGAAGTCGCCGCCGGTGGAATCAGTAATCACCAAACAATTGCTGTCTGCTATTTTGCCATAAGATAGTGTAATATGGGGATTATCATTCGCCCTGACCCATTCACCGTGGGTTGGGTCTGATGAATCATTAAAGTCGCCTATTATATAACCTTCAGCAAAGGTTACGGACGCAAAAGATGTTATCGCAATAAAAGTAATTAGATAAAAAAGTTTCTTTATCATAGCTAATCTCCCTTTCCTTATGACTATAATATTGTTAATTTTCTCATTTAAGTTTTTATAATTTTATATAGATAGCAGTTTTGATTATTCGCAAAAATAACAATATTATAATCCATTTTTGCGCCCCCTCATTTTTCAATCATTATTTTTTTATAGACTAATTCTTTAACATTTGGGGCCTGCGTCTAATTAAGTCACAGGCCCCAATTATAATACAGATTAATGTTTTCTTCTAAGAAGAGCTAAACCAAGAGCGAGGAGTGTCATTGTTGCCGGTTCTGGAATCAACTGAGCGTTATCAAGATAATAAGTTGACATACCAGGACCGTTCCAACATGTTACATTGGCAATAAGTCTGATATCCATACCCGCCAAGCCGAGGGCATTACCATCTGGATCCGCATAGATGAAACCTGCATTAATCAATGCTGCCTGAATACCTGCTACTTCTGCGGCAAGGTCCCAGCTTGCTGTAAGTGTCCCGTCTGGATCTGGATCAACACCGTCTGGCAACATACCAGGAGCAATTAATAGATCTGGATTTTCCAGACTCCTGTAATTTAAAGTTGAAGGATACCATTCGGCGCCAAATTTTTCCTGTCCGCCGCCATAACTTCCTTCCTGGCCATACTCGTTATAAGCTGTAGCGCTGAGAGAGAAGAATAATCTGCTCTCAGGAGTCCACCAGCCCCAACCTGCATCAGATGTTGTCCAGCCTTCTGCGGCAAATCGCGTTACATCTACTGTAAACGCTGTGTATGTCCCATCCATAATCTTGCCCATCTGGTCAGCAGAAAGTACTTTGTCGCCAATGTGATTATACCAGGCAGGTCCTTGAACTTGCACTCTGAGAGCTCCGCTGCCGATAGTTGCGCCTGTGGTGCTGATGCTTAGTACTGATTCTGAGCCGCTCTCATCTGTCCAGCCGTCCAGGCCGTTTCCGGATTCACCGAAGTTGCCTATTACTTCAGCGAAACCCATAGATGTAAGAGCTAATACACAAATAATACTTACTAACTTTTTACACATAGTATCCTCCTTTAAAATAAACTGAATAACTTCTTCTTCGTTTCGGCAACGAGCCAAAAACAATTTTATGTGATTTCGACGATAACTGAACATATCTATCGACGTTTTTTTTTAATAGAAAACCTGAATATAGAATTTTTAAACAGCTTTACTTATCGAATCGCTTCGGTAGCTATTAATAGTTTTTATACTTTTGCATCCATTTGGGCCAATTTTTGTATCCGCCGGCCAAAGTATATCTTCCATTTGTGTTATAGGATTTGTGCCATTTTAAAGTCCAAAGCTCCTTGATTCCGACTTTTTTGGCAGACCAATCCATAAATACCACATCTAAATAACCGCCGTGCCGATCCGCACAAATTCGCTGCATTTCATTATTATGAAAAGTCTCAGTATCGCCGGGACAGTTCTTTCCCGAACCGGCTGGTGCATCTTGCGAGGGCATATCATTGTCTCGCGGCCATGCATCCGTAAACCACATATCAGCGAACACCGGAATTCTGTTAGTACCTTTGACATTGCAGTTACGCCAATAATCCTTAAGAGGAAAACCAGGAGAGCCGGAAAATGGTCTATCAAAAACTCCCGTAGTAAATTGTGTTGAGGGATTTAATACCCAGGCATTAAGACCATAACTTCCGACTTCCTTGTCATAAGACCAGGCGGTAGTAATCGGATCGTTTTTCTTGGGCATGTAAGTATCACCTTTGGGTACCAAAGTTTCAGGGCAGAGCCACATCTTTTCAGTTCTTGACATAGGTTTCATTATGGCTCGCCAGTATCTGCCGTTGTCAGTCTCTACTGATGCCAGTGAATCCTTGATTGTACCACTGAAGAAATTACCGTTGTTATCCTGGCAATACATAGCATACATCAGTCCCCATTGTTTTAGATTTGATGCACACATAACTGTTCGAGCTTGCTTTTTTGCTTTATTCAGTGCCGGCATAAGAACCGCCAGCAATACGGCAATGATTGAAATGACAACCAACAGTTCGACTAAGGTAAACGCCTCAAATTTGTAATTTCCAAAGTTGGAAATTTTTCCTCCTGACGCGGCTAATTCACCTTTTTGCTTTCTCATAAATAACTCCTTATCTCTTTCCTTTTAAAGCATGCAAAAAACAACAGTCACTTAAGCGGCATTTACAAGATGAATGACATTTGATTATGGGATTATACTTCAAATCGCACCTCATTGTCAAGGAAAAAAGCAAAAAATTTTTTCCTTGAAAACCGGTTTTTTTACAAAGGAAAACCGGTTTTCATTCAACGTTTTCGACAATTAGACCCAATTCATCTTCTTTATTGAAAATTGCCCTTTTTTCTGCCAAAATTTCACATTTTATGTTACGTTCCGGGCTTGGCATATTTCCTAATTTTGAGGCGATTTGAACAATTACATTGTTGCCGACAGTTTTTGCCCTATAAGTTGTTAGCAAAAATTTTTCTTTTTTATAATCATAACCTTCCCCCTCATCCTCATATAACTTTCCTTCGGCGCAGCCGTTTTCATCCAGGCAAATCAGCAGCGTTAATGGATCGAGCGACGATTGAGTATTTTGAACAACCGGCCCCAGCGGAATGATAGCTCCACCGCGAATTTTTAAATCCGGCAGGTTTATATCACTTGCGGCATCTTCATCAACTAATGAGAAACTTCGCCATATCCCGCCCGGCAGATTTGGAACATGATTAGAATCAGGCCGCAATTTTGGAACTACCAATAAATCAGAGCCAAGCAGAAAAGCATCATCCTCTTCGCGTAATTTGGGGTCAGCGGGATTTGCAAAAAAAACAGGACGTGCTATCGGAAGACCTGTTACCGAAGCTTCATAAAAAAGTGTATATAAATATGGAAGCAGGCGATACCGCCTTTGCAGAGCCATCCTGCATGTACTTTCCACACCGTCTCCGAACATCCACGGCTCTTTATTTATGTTTCCTTTTTCAGTATGCCCTCGTGCAAACGGAAGCAGTGCGCCTACCCCCATCCATCTTGCAAACAATTTTCCATCGCAGTCATTACGGAATCCCCCAATGTCGGGCCCGCAGAAGGGTTGGCCGGAGAGTCCAAGATTTAGTATCATTGACACGGAATCTTCAAGGTGGTTGCAATCTGAAGTATTATCGCCTGTCCACGTAGCTGCGTATCTTTGTCCTCCAATGAAATTTGCTCTTGTCAGCACAAACGGACGTTTATCTGGATTTGCCTGCTGGATGCCTTGACGGGTAGCTCGCACCATCAGCATACCGTAAACATTATGATATTGAGCATGCGGGCCTCGAGGCAAGCCGTCGCCGCCGCGATGTATGTTATCTCCAGGCATTGTCTTTGTCGGCGTTTTAAATACCGCCGGCTCATCCATATCGTTCCAAACGCCGTCAATGCCTCTTGCCATAAATTGTTTATACAATGATGCCCACCAGTTTTGCGTTTCGGGCATTGTAAAATCCGGAAAAGCGCACCAGCCCGGCCAAACTTTGCCGTTATACTCTCTGCCATTTGCTCTTTTTACGAAATAGCTGCCTGCAACTCCCTGGTCATACACAAAATATCCTTTTTTTACTTTCACGCCGGGGTCTATCATCCAAACTGTTTTAAAACCCATATCGTTAAGTTCTCTATTTAGGCCTGTTGGATTTGGAAAATGAGTTGGGTGAAATGTAAATACCTGGTAGCCGTTCATATAATCGACATCCATCCAAATTACATCGCAGGGAATTTTGCGGTCGCGAAATTCTTTGGCAATTTTGAGAACCTGTTTGTCCGGATAATACGAATATCTGCATTGGTGATAACCTATCGCCCATTTCGGCGGTAATGGCATTGTGCCTATTAAACTTGCCAGTTTTTTAAGCACATTCTGCGGCGAATCGGCTTCAATTACTATCACTGGAAAACTTGGTCCTTGAGCAGAGAATTTTATATTCTCCGTTAAATCAATTTCACATCGCCAGGTGGTGTCAGCCAACACACCAAACGATGTTCCATCTTTTCTTACCGCCAAAACCCATGGATGTGATTGATACAGAGATTTGGTTGAACCATCATATCCATACGCATCGGTATTCCAGCATTCGATTACATAACCATTGCGCATAAGTCTGCCCGAAACTTCGCCTGTTCCGTAAAGACTTGTTCCCGGTTCGATACGTACAACCGCAGAATGGCTTCCCCTTTTATCAACGCTGAATTCCGGAATAAGCGTCCATTCTGCAGGCGCTTGACCTAAAACTTTTTGCTCACGCTCCAATGACATTGATGGGGGTAATTCTTTTATTATCGCATTCGCCTCATAAAAACGCACTATGCCGTCACCGAGTAATTGTGACTGGCAAATTTGTTTCGCATAACTTCTTGAGAAAAAAAACAAGAATACCGCAATCAGCCATAACTTTGGTTGTACGCTAAGAATCATCCTGATTTTCCTTTCAGTATGTTTATTGAGGAAGATGTTATGGGGCGATTTGAAGCCAATTTTCAGCTAATACTGCAAAGTCAAGAAAATTGATAATCCCATCTGATGTTTGTGAAATATCACAAGCCGGATTCCACTCGCTGCTTTCGGAATTGCTAAGCCATGCCAGACTTAATGTGCTTAGGTCATCAATATCAACTCTGCAGTCATAATCTATATCGCCTGAAAGCAGTGTGTTACATTCGAGCTGGTTGAAGATTTTTTCCGCATCTTGCAGATTGTCGGCAAACAAATAATCTTCAGCTTCATCTAAAAGAGCCATTATTTGGGGATAGTTGAGATTTTCCCGTCTCAAATTATAAAGACGCACCGGAAGCCTTAAATCTTCAGCATTATATTGAAAATCAGGGTCAATATACTGTTTGCGTTTCTGCTGAGTTATTTCGAGATATAAATATCCATCCTCTTCAGTCGGCTCAATAATTGTCCCTTCACCGTAATCATTCCACGTTATAAGCTGCACGACATCAGCGCTGCTTTGAAATGCTCTATCCAACGTATAAGAATATGTTGTTCCGAATGCCGCGTACTCATCATCGATATAACCGTATGACGAATGAAGTCCGGCTTCTGCATAAATATCATGAAATTTTGGGAAAGCCCCTGCAAAGTAATGCGCCCAATGATAATTATTAGCCCGGTTATAAAAAGTGTCGAGACTGCTGATAATGCTTGATGACGATGTAGGCGATGAAGGTGTCGTACCTCCCACAGGACTGGGCCAATCAAATTCGCCGATTCTCATAGTAAAAGGCGTATGAAATTTCAACGGGAAAAATTCGGGCTTTGGATCCAATGTACTGAATAAAATTGTCCATTCAGAATCGGTGAAAAATTGGGGGCCAAAGCAAAGCAGTACCGGCCTGTTGTCAAATTTCAAATATGCTGAATCTGTAAAGTAATTTGTTTGCAGCCATTGCATTACCGACACGCCGTGAGCGATGGCCTGGCTCCTGGTGGTAAAATGACCTTCGTTCAGCATGTTCTTCACAGTAGCATCTTCATAACAAATTGAAAATTCAAGGCCGGCACGTTTTATATATGGAATAAATGCATTTGTAGAATCTCTTATCAGGCCATAATCCCAAAAATCCTCAATCCCGTACCAATCGGCAATCATTCCATCTATTCCGGCAAACTTCATTAAAATCGCTTGCGAGGCTAATACATGCGGATCGCTCGAGTCATATAACCCAAAAAGAGATTTGTAGTGTGATGCGTATGTTGTCGGCGGGTTGAGGGCTCCTCCCATCGTCCAATGCCATCCCCAATAGCCGCGGAAAGGCTGAGATTGATACCAAGGCATATAATGAGCCATTAATTTTTTTGCGCTGGAGATTTCTGAAAAACAACAGATGGTTAGGCTAAATACCAAAACCATCAGTGTTGTGCTCTTTTTCACAAATCCTCCAGTTTCAAAATTGGTCATAAGCAGCCCAGTTTGAATCCGAACCATACCGATTATGGGAAAATCGGCGATAAACACCGTCATCGTCGAACAATAACTAATTTTAATACCAAGTTTTGCGTTCGACTATGTTGACAGTGTAACATATTTGAGAGAGAAAGTAAACAAAATTTAAATTAAAAAACCGGTTTTCTTGTTTTTTGAACAACCTCTAATCAGATGGAAAAACCTTATTATCCATACTGATAAAATGGTATTTGCAGACATAGAGCCCGAGTTTTTTCCTGCTTTTTCGGTTTTTAGATTCAAAATTTTATTTCTTGTAGAAGATATTCATTCTGAAGTGTCAATTCCCCGGCACAACAGCCGAGCGACCATTGCGATTATTGGTAAATTAAGCCATCTGTTAGCAGTTGTTTGATTCGTTGTTTTTTCCATCAGCGAAATTTACTAACTTCTTGATTTTTCAAGAATTAACGCTATAATTACAACATAATTTTAATGAGCTACAAATTTTTGTACCTAACGGGATAAAAACAGTATCCCGCAAAACCGCACACGATGGCAGACTTGCCACAAATCTTCTCGGTACGAAATACAATCCTGTCAAAACGAACCGAACGGTTCCAACGTCGATTTCGTTATATCAGACACAAAAACAGCCAACCCGCGCTTGCAGTAAATGCGTACCATTATAGACTTTTGCTGTCATTGGCAGTCAATTGGTGGAAATATACGACTTGTAAGATCTTGAAAAATTCCCTCCTAAGTCTTTGAAAGTGCAATACATAGGCAACTACTGGCACCTCTTGTCATATATAGACAAAAAGCGGGCGATGAGAATCGAACTCACATTACCAGCTTGGAAGGCTGGATGGGTAGAGATATAACCATTTGAAACCAAAGACTTACACTTTGAATAAACTGCGCTTGCAGTAAACCTTGCAGTTACTGTAGTCACGCCCTGTCAATTTTATTTTTGAAATGAAATTGTGGGGTTTGGTAGAATAAAAAAACTACCATTGGCGGCTTTAGTGCTATACAAAATCTCATCCATCCCATCAGGCGGCCCTCTTATAAAATTTTAAAAGCCCGCCAAGACGTTCATGGCAGACAATTTCTCCTTTGCCATCTGGAGGAGGATCAATAATTTTATTATTTAACGATTGATGCGCTCTCTCGTGATGATAATGGGAAATATAATTTTCTACAATATACCTCAAATGTGCTTCACCAAATATCAGCATTTTATCAAGACACTCATATTTTATGCTGCGAATGAACCTCTCAACAAAAGGGCTGAAGTTCGGAGCAAGTGGCATTGACTATCAGATGTATCGGTGTGTCCTGACCTGGAGACATTAATATTTTAGCCAACCTCTCGTAATCGATTTTCCCATCAATAATGACCTGAGGGTCCCTGTATTTCAGGAAACCATTAAACTGGGTCAAAAGGCAAGAAGCAACTTATGATTGATCTGCTTCAGTGCTGCCGGATTAGAAAAGTGTTTCAATTTAAAACTTGTTGCCATAAAAATACCTTTATAAAAAAAGATTATATCGTGAATTAAAACTAAACATCAAAAGCATAGCAGACAAGTTCGCCAAACAAAATTCAGTTGCGGGTGTGATTGAAATATCTCTTCTACCGAAAAAGATGGTCTTCTAAATTCACCGTATTCTTGGCCTATTCGGCCAGTACTTTATATGCAAAACCTAAGCTTCATCCTTGTCTTATACAACAGCGTCAATCCTTAACGCGAATTCCATAAGAGTTTAGTTACTAGAATACTTTGATTTAAGCAACGAAAAATATATCAGAAAAAAGATATGACATGCTTAACTAATAGAGTTTGTAAGAACTTAAAAAATAAAAATATTTTACTAAAATTTATTCCATGCTTTCCCACAAACGGAGCAAACTTGGAAAGGTATAAAAAACATTAAATCAAATTTTAATCGTCGCTCTTGTGTAGCAAGCGACAATACGCCATTTTTAAAAAGTCGTTAATTCAAACCTGAATAAATTTATATTTAACGCAACAAATCCGGCACTTCGGCTAATATATAACCTATAGAGGGATATATTTTTTATCCTGTTTTTCGGATTAAATTTGCGTATGGAACATTTGTTATTCCTCTGATTTTTTTGAACACGTTTTTTTTTCGCAACGCCGGAGGAACAATGGAAAAGAAAAAACTGAGCCCATAATAAAGAGTGAATCTGTATCTGAACTTATTGATATTGATTCAATTGCACAAATGCTTAAAATGTTCAACCCGGCATGTGAGGCGATTGATTGAAGCACGCAGAATTCCCCGGCCGATCAAACTTGGCGCATTACTGCGATGGATAAAAGCGGATATAGATGACTGGTTTGTAGAAGGTTGTCCTAATTGCCGTAAATAAAAATATTAAGGCTTTTTATGTAGAATTGACTTGATGTGTTCCGAAAATTAGTGCTCATGTGTCACACCTTGAAAGGATTGATTTATGGCAACTATATATCGTAAAACTTATACGCAGCATTTGCCGCATAATACCAAGATAGTAGAACGTAATGGCCAGAAAATGGCCATGTGGATAGATGGCAAGGGCAAGAAACACTTTGACCAAATTACCACAGGTAAAAAGGACCAGATCAAAATAATTCGATACAGTTCACAGTTTACGGCGCAATATCGTGGTCCTGATGGGGAAACGGTGTATGAATCTACTGGCTGCCGGGATGAACAGGCTGCAAGGCATGTTTTTGGCTGAATTAGTAAAAAGGGCAGAACTTATTAAAGCGGGTATTATCTCTACCCAGCAGTGCCGGACTGCCGATCATGCAAGGTTGTCACTGGAAGAACATATCGATACCTATGTTGAGCATCTTCAGGCAAAGACTGTAAAGGGCAAACGTGTATCTATAGCTCATAGAATTAACGTTCAAAGGCAACTGGAAACATTAATTACAGATTGTAAATTTAGAAAACTTATGGATATTACCCGCGACGCGATGGAAAAATGGATGAACTGCTCAGAGCAGGATGGCATGGGATCTCGTACCAGGAACACCTATCGTGCAACTGTAATTGCATTTTGCAATTGGTGCTTGGAGACCGACAGGATAACAGCTAATCCTTTATCAAGGCTTTGCGCTGCCGATGAACACTCGGATCGGCGTAAAACAAGAAGAGCATTAACTGAGGGAGAACTAAACAGACTTTTTGCCGCTACCACTCTTCGTCCGCTGGCTGAATATGGACGCAAATCCTTGCCCCTATCCAGTGAAGAAAGAAAAGGTCACAAATCCTGGTACAAAGAGTCACTTGTTTTTGAAATGCTGGAAGAGATTGCAAATAGAGGCAGAGAAGCATTAAAGGATAATCCGGAATTAATAGCTGATCTCGAATGGTTAGGATACGAACGTTCCTTAATATATAAGGTATTAGCATTGACAGGTCGATAACGTATAATATTTTTCGGATGCGCCAGATAACTGGCAAGGAGTAGCGAATGCAAGAGTCGTACAGTGAAAGGTTAGCGACCTACACTGA